>ERZ1026852.622-NODE-622-length-21597-cov-5.588850_pt1 | contig 21597 bp, 12 predicted proteins | sample MGYA00380156_ERZ1026852 | MGnify/ENA primary metagenome ERZ1026852 (study PRJEB33269, sample SAMEA4719792) | human gut metagenome | biome: human-associated habitat; feature: organic feature; material: feces | place: Cameroon | collected 2013-10 ...
ATGTTTCTGTGCCCCCAGCATTTATCCACTGAACCGCTGCGCTCAATCGCTCTGCGATTTTCGCTTGCATGGTGTTTCGCATCATTTGGCATCTCCGATGCCTGTGGCTTGATTTTTTTTGTGTGGGGTGGGGCGGTGTGGCTATTTTTGGGTTAAATGGGAGTTTTGTGTGTTTATTGTGGGGGAAAATGGTGGGGAATATGGGTGGTGTGGAAAAAAATAAGTAACTTTGTATCACCAATTTGGTGTTGGGCTTGTGTCAAGTCACCAAAAACGATAACGCCATGGCGTAGCGACATGCCTTTGGCCATGTTTCCAGCGCGATGATACGTTAGCGATTGCTGTAGAAACATGCCAAAGGCATGTCCCTACGTTTGGGCGAAATATTTTGGCACACTCTCAATGAAAAGGGAATCAGGTGCGAATCCTGAACAGACGGAGCTGCTGTAAGTTTCCTGAGATAGTGTCGTTTCACACAATGTGCCACTGGTAAAAAATCGCTCTACTTGAGCGACTTTATCACCACCGGGAAGGCGTGAGGCGATGGAAACAAAGTCAGAAGACCTGCCAAATTTTGTTTTAAAGACCCGTTTGCTCTATGTTAAAAAATCTATTTTTATTAATGAGCGTAGTGTGCTGTGCCTCCACCTCTTGGGCGCAACACAAAACCACTGTGCCAGTTTCAAAACTCGACTCAATGCAGTATCTTGAAAATGTGGTGGTCTATGCTAAGAAACCGTATCAAGAGGTGATTCCTGCCCAAACGCTTAGCGGTAAGCGATTGGAGGGACTCAACAGCCACAGTGTGGCTGATGCTATTCGTTATTTCTCTGGTGTGCAAATCAAAGACTACGGCGGTGTGGGCGGCGTGAAAACCGTCGACATTCGCTCCATGGGCACCAACCACATGGGCGTGTTCTACGATGGCATTCAGTTGGGCAACGCTCAGAATGGTCAAATCGACCTCGGAAAGTTTTCGCTCGACAACATTGACGAGATTTCGCTCTACAATGGTCAGAAAAGCGAAATATTCCAGCCAGCGCGCGATTTCGGTTCAGCCGGAACTATCTATATCCGCACCCATCACCCACGATTCGAGGAAGGAAAGAACGACAATTTCAATGTCACGCTCCGCACAGGGTCGTTTGGACTTGCCAACCCCTCAATCCGCTGGGAGCATCGCTTTTCGCCCAGCCTGAGCATGAATTTCAACACCGAATACACCTACGCCACCGGTCAGTACCACTTCCGCTATCACAAGAAGTTCAGCGACGGCACATTGGCGTGGGACACCACCGCAGTGCGTAAAAATGGTGATGTGAAAGCCTTGCGAATGGAGGGCGGACTGTTTGGCAACATTCCCCACGGCGTGTGGAACCTGAAATTCTACTACTACGACAGCGAGCGAGGCATACCAGGCGCTATCGTGAACAATGTGTGGAAAACCTCGCAACGCCAGTGGGACCGCAACTTCTTCGTGCAGAGCACATTCAAGAAAGAGGTGAGCAGCCGCTACAATCTGATGGTGAACGCCAAGTATGCGCGCGACTATATGCGCTACCTCAACCCCGACACCACACTACTCTATCTCGACAACAAATTCTGGCAAGACGAAATCTATATTTCTGTTGCCAATAAGTACGACATTATGAAGAATTGGGAGGCCGATCTCTCGGTGGACTACAAGTGGAACTACCTTAATTCCACCCTTGCAGATTTCGCCTATCCCAATCGCCACACCACCCTCGTGGCACTGGCAAGTGCCTACACCTACCAGCGATTCAAGGCACAGGCATCGGTGCTCTACACCATGGTCAACGACCGTGCCACCGCGCGCAGCGCAGGCGAGGTGATGGCGCGTCACAGCGCATGGAAGCATGAGTTCACCCCGGCGGTGTTCTTCAGTTATCAGCCTATGGAGGAACGCGACTTCTTCTTGCGCGCCTTTTACAAGCGCATTTTCCGTATGCCCACGTTCAACGACCTCTACTATACCGACATCGGCAACGTGTCGCTCAATCCTGAGTTTGTGGACCAGTATAATGTGGGTTTCCAGTGGCAGACCATTCGCCCCGACGGCTTCTACCGTGGCGTGCGCGTGACCGCCGATGCCTATTACAATTATGTGACCGACAAGATTATTGCCGTGCCAAAGGGCACTGGTATGTATCGCTGGATGATGATGAACATTGGCAAGGTGAAGATTCGTGGTATCGACCTCACGGCACGCACCACGCTCAATTTCCCATTCGATGTGATGATGGACATCAGTATGAACTACACCTATCAGAAGGCGCAGGACTATACCCACCCCGATGATTATGGCGATGGCGGATCGTACAAGGGACAGATTGCCTACATTCCATGGCATAGCGGCAGCGCCACGGTGAATGCCGTGTGGCGTAAGTTCACGCTCAACTACAGTTTCATATATGTGGGCGAGCGCTACCACAACAGCAGCAACATTCCTGCCAACCACGAGCAACCGTGGTACACCCACGACATCAGCGCCAACTACGCCTTCCACCTCGGCAAGGTGAATATGAAGGTGACTGCCGAGGTCAACAACCTGCTCAACCAGCAATACGATGTGGTGCTCAACTACCCGATGCCTGGCCGCAATTATAAACTAATTCTTAAATTTGATTTCTAATGATGCGATATATCTATATACTACTGGCGGTGCTTGCTGTGGCTCTTTCGAGCTGCCGCAACGAGGATATTGTGTTCATTCCCGAAGAAGTGCCCACCACGCAGCCCGAATACACCGATGTTGACGGTTTCTATCTGCTGTGCGAGGGAAATATGGGCTCAAACAAGGCGACGCTCGACTGGTTCGATGCGCGAACCGGCATATACACTCGCAATATTTTCCCGAAAGCCAACCCTTACGAGGTGAAGGAAATGGGTGATGTGGGCAACGATTTGGGCATTTACGGCTCAAAACTGTATGTGGTGGTGAACGTGTCCAACAAGGTGCTTGTGCTCGATAAGCGCACAGCGAAGAAACTGGGGCAAATCGATATTCCCAACTGCAGATTTGTGAAATTTTACAAGGGCTACGCCTACATTACCAGTTATGCCGGTCCGGTTCAAATCGACCCCGACTATAAGCAAAAGGGATACGTGGCGAAAATCGACACTGCTACCATGAAAGAGGTGGACCGCTGCATTGTGGGCTTCCAGCCCGACCAACTCGACATTGTGAACGGCAAGATATATGTGGCAAACTCAGGCGGTTATATGTTTCCCAATTACGAAAACACCTTGTCGGTGATTGATGTGGCTACGTTTAAGGAAGAACGCCGCATTCCCATTGCCATCAATTTGGGCTTGTGTAAAGCCGACCGCCATGGCGTGCTGTGGGTGGTGTCGCGCGGCGACTATTATGAGGTGCCCAGCCGACTCTATGCCTACGACACCCGAAAAGACCGAATTGTGAAAACCTTTGATGTGCCTGTGAGCAGCTTTTGGCTCGATGGCGATTTGCTGTATGTGGTATCTACCCAGTGGAGCTACATTACGATGAGCAACGAGGTGACTTATGCCGTGATAGATGTGAACAAGATGGATGTGCTCACACGCAACTTTATCACCGACGGCACCGAAAAACAGATTAAGATACCCTACGGCATTGCCGTGAATCCTGCCACAAAGGATATATATGTGACCGATGCGAAAGATTACATTCATCCTGGCCATCTTTACTGCTTTGGTCAGGACGGCAAGAAAAAGTGGGATGTGCGCACAGGCGATATTCCGGGGCATTTTGTATTTTTAGGTAATAATTTAAATGAACAATAATATGAAGAAGAATTCTATTTTATTGGCGCTTTCAGCATTGATAAGCCTCTCTGCTGTGGCAGAGAACAAGCCTTTTCTCACAAAGGTGTACGACTTTATGCCGGCTCCTGGGCAGTTTGTGAACACGCTTCCAGCCTTCAATGCTGGCGACACGAAGGCTGATGTGCTGGCTCGTGTGGCTGAAGATATTTGTGGATATTATGATGTGGAAGACGGTGATTCCACTATGGTGTATAAGCCTGCTATGATTAGCCTTGGTGCTTGCGGCGGCTATGTGGTGGTGGGCTTCGACCACCCCGTGGTGAATGTGAAAGGCGACTACGATTTCCAAATTTTCGGCAATGCCTTTCTCTCAGACCAGTATAGTTCAGGTGGGAGCAGCGAACCGGGCATAGTGATGGTGAGTTACGATGCCAATGGCAACGGACTGCCCGACGACCCATGGTATGAGCTGGCTGGCAGCGAATACAATTCGCCAAAAACTCAGCACAACTACACCATCACCTATTACAAACCCGATGAGAACAAGGTGAAAACACCCGACCCAAACAACAAGAGCATCATCGACAACACCTATATCCGCTGGACCAGCAACGATGTGAACCCCGACAGCATCAGCGGCTATGTGTATAAAAACTCGTTCCACGCTCAAAGTTACTGGCCACAGTGGGCAGAGGGCGAAACCATCACTTTCACTGGCTCGAAATTGTGCAACAATGCCACCGACGAAAGCGGCAAGGGCACTTACTGGGTGCAGTGGAACAAGGGTTGGGGATATGTGGACAACCGTCCCGACTACGACCCATACTCACCACACACCGACTTGGATCCGGCAGTGATGAACCGTGGCTTTAAGATTGATTGGGCAGTGGATGCCAACGGCGTGCCTGTTCATCTGCCAATGGTGCATTTTATTAAGGTGTATAACGCTGTGAACCAATATTGTGGATGGCTGGGCGAGACTTCCACCGAAGTGGCTGGCGGTATTGATTTCCACCCCAACCAGGCACTTCCAGAGGTGACCGCTGGCGACACCAATGGCGATGGCATCGTAGATGTTAGCGATGTGACATTGGTTATTAATTTCATTCTTGGTCAGAAGCCTATTGGCTACAATCCTGTGGCTGTGGATGTGAATGGCGATGGCATCGTGGACGTGAGCGACGTGACTTCGCTTATCAATATGATTTTGAAATAATCTCAAATCGGGCGTTAGGCTACGTGAGGATATATCACAAGCCCTAACGCCCGATTTTTGATAAATATAGGAAATGATATACATGTTGTTCCGAAGAAGATGCGATGAAATTCCGTTAGGAATTTGATGTGTGTAGGCAGGTATGCAGAAAAGATGCAATGGAGCGAAGCGAAATGGAATCTTTTCGAAATGCCTGCAATAGATATGTCAATATTATGCATTCCAGCGGAATGCGACAACATCAAATAACGCTATAATGGCGAAATCGCATCCCGCTGGGATGCAAATTTGTTATGCTATATTTGCAGGCATTTCGCTTCGGTTATGCTCCATTTCGCTTCGCTCATTCCGCATAACCTTCGCTGCATACCTGCCTACGCACATCTAATCCCTACGGGATTTTTTCAATCATTACTAAATTATCACAGGGACAACTTGTATATCATTTCCTAAATATAACGACTATTACTAAATATTATTTATCGCAATTCATACAATTATGAAAAAAACATTACTTTTTTTGATGTCGGCTTTTGCTGCCACAGCAATGTCGGCAACCGATTATGTGCTGGATTTGAGCAAACCTGCTTATCCAGAAGTGATCAACTTCACCGCCAATGGCAATGCCCAAGTGTGGAGCGACACCTACAACGAGAATGAGTACATTCTTGAGTTCTCTCCCTTCATGTTTAGCCACCTCGCCAGCGGCTCAAGCTGGAATGGCACATATTGGGACGGCTTCACCATCGTGAAGTGCGGCGACAACGCTACGCAGACCAACTGGATTGCCAACCAGTGGGGAAACATGGCTGGTGGCGGTATCAACGCCAACGGCAAGGCCGATGCCTCTGTGCCTTACATGTTTGCTTACTGCCCCGACTTTATGCCAAACATCTGCACAATGATGTACGACGACGAAAAGACCTACTATGTGAAGGGCATGTATGTGAACATCGCCGCTTACAGCTATTATGCTTGCAAGAACGGCGCATCGCCAGCCAACGCATTCACCAAAGAGGGCGATTCATTCAAGCTCACCGTATCGGGCAAGGACGATGCTGACACTGAGAAATCATGCTCTATCGAGTTGGCAGGTTTCCACAACGGCAAATTCTCTGCGCTCACCGATTGGACTTGGTTCGACATGAGCACCCTCGGCAATGTGAAAGACCTCAACTTTGTGCTTTCAACCACCGACATGGGCACTTACGGAGCCAACACTCCATTCTATTTCGCTATCGATAAACTCACCGTTACCGATGTGCCACCAGTGCCAACCGCAGTCGATGATGTGACCGCCGCTAAGGTTGTGGCTTCGGTGAAGTATGTGAACCTCGCTGGTCAAGTGAGCGACAGCGCATTTGACGGCGTGAACGTGAAGATTACCACCTACACCGACGGCACCACCCGCTCCGAAAAGATGATGAAATAATCGGCATCACCAATGCCCCAATAAAAAATGCGCCCTTGCGACGGAATCCCCCTCGCGAGGGCGTATCTCATTTATGCCAACAAATAATGGGGATGTGTCAAATTTGTGATTTCATCATTTCGTAGGGACATGCCTTCGGCATGTTTCGATGCAATCAGCAACGCCTTGGTAACATGCCTTTGGCGAAAGCCCTGAAAAAGTCGAAAAGAGGGATTTTAGAGCCGTTGGAAACGGCATATTGTGGTTAACTCCATGCAAGCTCGCTTGCGAGCGCAGCTTGGAGACAGGTCCAAATATAGTGGCGAGCGTCGGAGACGGTCGGTCGTGGTAGCATCAATAGTTTTGACCATAACCGACCCTCTACGAGGCTCATACCCTTTTCGGTACTATCTCCAAGCTGCGCTCATTCGCTCCTGCGGAGCTTCATTCGCTTGCATGGAGTTAACCACAATATGCCGTTTCCAACGGCTACAAGCCTCCAAAAATCTTTACTTCATTCACATTTTTATATTTTATAGTTTTTCAATGCTCTCGCCTTTGGCATGTTTTCGTATGCGTTGGCATCGGCTATTGAAACATGCCAAAGGCATGTCCCTACGCTATGGCGTTATCGTTTTGGGAAATTTGACTATATTGGCTAATCGATGCACCCAGTAGTTTCTCTCAGAATTTTGTGGGGGAAGGGAAAAAAGTAATGGCACCTGTCCAATCGCGGATGGGTGCCATTTTTGGTGTTACTATATATTATTTTCGCTTTTTCCGTGTGAGGAATTATTTCATCATTTTCTTAACAGCTGATTGGCTACCGTCGGTGTAGTTGGTCACCACGATGTTCAAGCCTTCGAATGGCTCGTTGCTGCTCATGCCTGAAATGTTGAAATATTTCACCGAAGCCACAGTCTTTTCAGCGTTGGCGTCGGTAATGCCGGTAGGAGTTTGCTCTGCTTTAGCAAACATCACCATAGCTGGGAACCAGTAGCCCTTAGTGAGCTGGATTTGCTCGCCCACTTCCTCGCCATCTTTATTGTAGATGTGGAGATAGTAGTTTTGTGAGCTGTAGTCCACAAATGTTTCAACCACGAAGTTACCAGTGTTGGGGTCGAGGTCGCACACATTGCCATACATTTGTTGACCTTGTGGAATGGTGATGAAGTTTTGGGTAAACTCACCGGTATTCATATCGTATTTGCTGATAAAGTTGCCGCAATCGACAGGAGCGTAATAGAGCACCCTATTCTTTGCATCGATAGCAGGAGAAGTCTTTTTCCAAGCAAACGAAGAGTTCTGACATGCCATAGGCACGGTTACAGGAGTCTTAGCCTCGAAACTTTGGGTGTCGATTTCCACAAATTGTTCAATGTTGTAAGCAGAAGGAGTGCCCCAGGTGCAGTTGTTCACAGCAGCCCACACTTCATCGTTCATCTTAAAGAGCGTGCAAGCACCCTTGCCGAGCTCGATAGTCTTTTCGAGTTGGTCGGTATTGGTGTCGATTACATAGATGCCCTTGTTTAATGCGCTCACAAGGAGCTTGCCGTTGGCTTCCACCATTTCGCCTGGCTCTTTAGCATCTGTGCCACTGATAGGAGTGGATGTGATTTCGCCAGTAGCGGGGTTGTAGATATACAAGCCCTTGGTGGTGCCTACATACACCTTAGTGTCGCTGAAAGGGTAGCAAGCGCGGGTGTCGCCGCCACCAGCGAAAGTGGCAAAACTCTGCTTCAGCTTGAGCGTCTTGGCATCTACAATATCGAATCTGCCGCCAGTAGAGCCATAGTTTTGCTTAGAGCAGAAGTAGATGTTGTTGGCATCTTGCGCCATGAATTGGGTGGTGTTGCCAAGGGTTTTCCCTTCGTTTTCCTTTTGGAACACACGATACTGGATTGCGCCGTCAGCGTAGGAATAGAAATTCACGGTGCTGGAGTTGTGTCCAAACCAGTCCTCATTCAGCAGAAACACGCCGTTGGTGTATTGTGCATAGGCACATGTTGCCAAAGCGGCAGAAGCGAGAAATGAAAAAAACTTCTTCATGACGGTGAGGATTTTACTTGATTACCTTAACAGTGCTTGTAGTGCCGTCGGTGTAGGTGGTAACCACGATGTTCACACCGCTGAAAGCAGTTTCGCTCATTTGACCAGCGAGGTTCACATACTTAACTCCAGCCACAGTTTTGTTGGCTTGCACGTCTTCCACACCAGTTTGAGTTTGGTTAGATGGTGCTGACACCAGTGCGCCCCATTCGCCAGGGCCAGTCATTAAAGAGTAGAGCCACAAGTCCCAGCTCTTGTCGGAAAGTGTGCGGCTTGAGCAACCAACAGAAGCAAAGCCTAAGTCTTTTGGGTTGTCGCCTTGAGCCAAGTTGTAGCTCCAGAAGCCCTTGTTCCAACCGCTGTTCCAGTAGTCGGTTTTGCTTACTGATGTGTAAGAGTCGAAGCTGTAGCCAGAAGTTATTTCGTAGATACCTCTTGCATCGGGTTGTACCACCTCTTTGGTGTTCTTCAGAGAGAAACCATTGTTGTCAGTGTCCCAACCGAATCCACCGATAGCAGAACCGTAAGCGGTGCCACTTTGCATCAGCATAAAGAGGCGAGGGTTGTTGGCAACGATGTCGATAGCCATTTCTTCACCAGTCTTGGTGCCTTCGAAGCGGTAACCGAACACCAAAGCGTTTTCGCTGTTGGTCCACTTGAGTGCCATAGCGGCAATTTTGCTACCTTCGCCAGTCCAGTTTTGGATGTCGTTGAAAGAGAAAGCTGCTGCATTAGTTGGAGCCTTCTTAACAGATTGATTGCGTGCCACATTTGGTTGTTGTGCCACCATTGTTGCTGCGCACAAAAGTGCGAAGAGAAGCGTGTAAATTTTCTTCATTTTTTTGAACTTTTAAACAGTTTATAATATAATTGTGTTATAACAAACTCCGTTTTTAAAAGTTCGCGTGGGTGTGATAGAGGCTTTTGGCTCCAAGTCTGGCACAATGCCACACAGCGAGTGGTGGGGCAATCTGCTGTCAAAATGAAAAATGTTGGGTTTGTTGCGACCACATCATTTTGGGTGTTGCTGCCTCGGTTCATGTCCACGTGAACCATAACAAGGCTGCATGTAGAGGTAGGTATTCTGACTTTGTTTCCATCGTCTCACGCCTTCCCGGTGGTGATGTAGTCGCTAAAAGAGAGCGAAATTTACCAGTGGCATATTGTGTGAAACGATACTATTTCAGGAAACTTACAGCAGCGGGACTGTTCAGGATTTTCACCTGATTCCCTTTTAATCTCCGCTTGGAGAGCCTCACATGTTAGTATTGTCGGTGCAAAATTAATAATAATTTCTAAAACAGCAAAAAAAATCTCATATCCTTCAAATCTTTCCTCTATCGGCAAAAAACATTTTTCACAGTGCTAAACTTGCCGTTATCGGCAAAAAGTGGTAATTTTGAACCAAAAACAAGGAAAAACCTTGCCGATAGCATAATTTTTCCTTAAATAAATCAATCATCAAAGATATGGAAGATAAGTTGATTTCTGTAAAGCAGTATGCCGAGAAGATAGGCGTTTCGGAACGAACGGTGCGCAACTATTGCGCCTCTGGGAAAATTGAGGGGGCGTTTCTTGTGGGCAAAACATGGAATGTACCTGCCGATGCGGTGGTGATGAGCAAAAAGGCGAGGGTTACAACAGTATCGCCACTCCTTGCTGTGCTTCGTGAGCAGAAATCCACAAGACTAAAGGGCGGAATTTACCACCGGGTGCAAATCGACCTTACCTACAATTCTAACCATATAGAGGGCAGTCGCCTCACTCACGAGCAGACACGCTACATCTTTGAGACCAACACCGTAGGCGTGAGCGACGAGGCGATTAGCATCGACGATATACAGGAAACTGTGAATCACTTCCGCTGCATCGATATGATAATAGATGTGGCGTGTGAGCCAGTCACCGAATCACTGATTAAGGAACTGCACAAAACGCTTAAAAATGGCACCCTCCAAAGTGCGAAAAGCTGGTTTGATGTGGGTGATTACAAAAAACTGCCGAATGAGGTGGGTGGAATGGAAACGTGCCCACCAGAGCGTGTTCGAAAAGAAATGGCGGCATTGGTGAAGGCATATAATAAGAAACGGAAGAAAACTATCGACGACATCATCGATTTCCATCATCGCTTAGAGAGCATTCACCCATTTCAAGACGGAAACGGAAGGGTGGGGCGCCTCATCATGTTTAAGGAATGCCTTGCCAATGGCATCGTTCCCTTTATTATTACGGAGGATTTGAAGATGTTCTATTACCGTGGGCTGAAGGAATGGCCTCGCATCAAAGGCTTTTTGCTCGATACCTGCCTCACCGCCCAAGATTTCTTCAAAGCCGCTCTCGATTACCACCGCATCCCATACTGATAGTAGGAATGTTCACCTTTCTTCACAACAGACCGAAAGAACCGTCCCTTTGGTTTGTGGCACGCCAAAAATGAGGGGGTGGGAAGGAAATAGGCTGCTCGCACTCGTGGGAGTGGGGCAGCCTATTTTGCTTTTACCCGAAAGTGGGAGACTTTGATTAGTCTTCTACTTGGCGAAGCTTTTGAACGTAAACAGCCTTAGCCATTTTCTTGCGGTTGATTACAGATGGCTTGTCGAATTGTTGACGGGCACGAAGTTCTTTTACGATACCGGTCTTTTCGTATTTACGTTTGAATTTCTTAAGGGCGCGTTCGATGTTTTCGCCTTCTTTTACTGGAACTACGATCATAATTCTAAAAGTTTTAAATTGTTGTTGTTATATTGATTTGTTATTAATATTCACTTGTAGTTCGACGCGCCTAAAGTGCGTCGCTACAAATAACGGACACTGGTGCATAATGCGCCTTTCAGCCGTGGGGGTAAAAAGCGTATCGCCTTCCACCTCGTATATATATAATTAGTATTGATTTTCCGCTTAGGGGTATTCCACCGACTACTACGCCCCTCTCACGCGAGTGGCTTCAGAACGATGCAGGCATTGCGGAAATAGCCTGTAATCAGATGGTTATATGTAATTTATCTGTATCTCTGACGGGTTTAAGAATCAACCTCCTTTCAGTTTTCGGGTGCAAATTTAGTGAAAATATTTGAATTACAATCAATTTGCACTAAAAAAAGCGCATTTTGTGGTGCTGAGTAATTTTTTTTTATAAATTTGTGGCGATGAAAATGCGTGCGTGGATATTCGCAGCCTGCTGGGCGGTTGGTGCTTTGGGTGGTTTTGCCCAGAGCGACACCACATTTCGCTTTCAGCCCATTGTTCCGATGTCGATAGCGTCGAAGATAATTCCCTCGCCGCAGATTTCCATCATCACGCCCAATATCGTGGCACCAAAACTGAACAACTACACGCCACCCGAACCGCTCAAACTCGACTACAAATTCTCCCAACTCTCCGACAGTCTCAAATCCACACCCGAATTGAGTGTGAAACCGCAAGTGTATCGTGCCGCCAATGAGTTCGACTTCAGGGGGAATCCCTTCAGCCGCAACTGGAGCGCAGGAGGCGAGGTGCTGAGGCTCGACCAGAATTTGAGTTTGATTGGCAGCGGAAGTTACACCGCTTATCCTGCGTTGGGCAACATCGGCACAGGTAGCCTCGGACTGCAAGCCACGCCCATCGACCGCCTTACGCTCGGCGTGGGGGCTAACGTGGTGAAATATCACATGGGACGCTCGGCGTGGAACGATTTTGGGCTGTATGTGAACGGCAGTTACCAACTCACCGATGCATTGAGCGTGAACGCCTTCGGGCAGTATTATTTCAATCAGCGATACCATTCGGTGGGCGGCATGGGCTATATGCAAAATGCCGTGTATGGCGGAACGCTCGGCTATAAATTTTCCGATAGTTTCAGTTTGGCGGTGGGCGCGCAACGCTACTACGACGCATACACTCACACATGGAGAACCGTGCCCATTGTGGCACCCACATTCAAACTTTTTGGCGCGCCGGTGACGGTGGACGTGGGCGGCTTGATATATAATATTGTGGAAGCACTCATTTACAACAGCCGCGACTCCCATTCGGGCTACGCCATGCCATCGGGAGGCCCATCGGTCAATCCTGCCAGCCAGTTCAAGAGCCGACGCGCGCAGGGTGGCGACATTCGTTAGCACATTTATTTTCCCAAAATATGCCTTTTCCCGCTCTCGTTGAGGGCGGTTTTTTGCGCATATTTGTGATTTTGTGCAATATTTTTGGTGGTGTGAAATTTTTGATTAGATAGTGGTTTGTGTTAAGGGTTTTAGAAAAAATGTGTGGTAATGTAAAATTAGCATCGAAAAAAGCGGGTTTTACTAATAATATTTATTATCTTTGTTGGGTCGCATTAATGTTTATTGCGATTTTTTAGAAAATAATGGTTAATTTAACCACCATAAGATTATGAGATTTCTAAAAGTGAAAAAAATGCTCAAAGGAGCGATGGTGTTGCTGGGGCTACTGTGTGGCTATAGCAGTGCCAATGCTGTGGTGGCATGCCCCGACCCCGCGGTGGTGACGCAGCCCGATGGCTCCACCCTCACATTACTACTTCATGGCGATGAATGGTTTAGTTTCAGTACCACAGCCGACGGATACACCGTGGTGAAAGATGCCGACGACGGATATTACAAGTATGCGGCACTTCAGAACAACGAGCTTGTGGCTGGCACAATAGTGGCTCACGATGCCGCCATGCGCACGCCTGTGGAAAAGGCTGCCCTTGCCACCACCACACGCTACCTTGCCCCCGACGCAAAAACCGTGGCAGCTAAGCGCGCCAAACGCCGCCTGCACGGCAACACAGGGCGATACGACTATAAAAATTTCCGAGGATTGGTGATTTTGGTGGCGTATAACGATTGCCCATTCGTGTTCGACGACGCGCACACCTTATTTAATGACATGATCAACCAGAAAGACTACAAGGGCTTCATGAGCAACGCCCAATTCCCTGAATTAATTCCCTACACCGGTTCGGTACGCGATTACTTCTACAGCAGTTCGGCTGGCGAATTCGACCCAGCTTTTGATGTGGTAGGTCCTGTGACCATCAACTATTCCCAATACGATGCACGCCAAGCCAACAATGCGCAAGCCTTGGTGGAAGCCGCACTCGACGCGGCCGATTCATTGGTGAACTATAAAGACTACGACCGCGACGGCGATGGCACCGTGGATATGGTGTTTTTCCTCTTTGCCGGTGGCGGCAGCAACTTTTCGGGTAACGATAGCCGACTGCTCTGGCCTCACGCCTCCACGGTGCTGTCGAAATCGCTCGATGGCGTGAGATTTGGCAGATACGCCTGCTCCACCGAACTTTACGGCCGTCCGCAGTCGAAAATCATCGACGGCATTGGCACCATTTGCCATGAGTTCAGCCATGTGCTGGGCATAGCCGACCTTTACGACACCGACGGCACAGGTAGTGGCGGCTCAAGCGTGACACCGGGCAAATGGACCCTGATGGCGCAAGGCAGCTACCTCAACCAGAGCCGCACCCCATGCACATACAGCGCCTACGAGCGTTATGCGGCAGGATTCTCAACTCCGGAGAAACTAAATAAGAAAGGCACTTACACCGTAAGCCCCATCACCTCCAGCAACAAGGGCTACAGACTTGACAGCAATACCGACAATGAATTTTTCCTACTCGAAAGCCGAAAGCAAGAAGGCTGGGACGCATATCTCCCTGGTGAGGGTATGCTGATTTGGCGTGTGGACTCGACCAACGCTGACGTGTGGGAATATAATAAGGTGAACTGCAATCCCAAGCACAGCTATTATCAGCTGCTACGTGCCACAGGCGGCACCACCGACTCTGGTGCCGACCCATTCCCAGGCACAGGCAATGTGACCGCTATCGACAACACCACCACGCCTAACCTCTGCTCATGGAATGGCAGAATGAGCGATTTCGGCATTTCCGACATTGCACGCAGTGCTGATGGCTCGGTGAGTTTCAAACTCGCTGTGCAGCAATATGAAACCCAAGTAGAGGACTTTGAGGATGTGAAAGTGGACGGCTCAACTGTGAAGGGAAAATTCACCACTTGGACATTGAAAAACAATGCGAAAATAGCCGCCACCGCTGGCGAAAACGCCGGCAACGGACAGTATGCCTGCTCAATGCTTCGCAGTAGCGAACTGGTTAGCGACACCCTGGCGTGGGAAGTGAACGTATTCTCCTATCGCTTCTTCAACCCCACAAGTTCCACCAGCATTGTCCGCACCTATTATCGTCAGCCCGGTGCCACAGCGTGGACCTCGCTGAAAGACGAAACAGGCGTGGAGACGGTGACCGTGAGAGCCGGCACAAATGTGAAACTGCTGTTCACCACCGTGATACCGAAAGGCTCGGAAGTGCGCATTTTGGAATATACGGGCAATCGCACCGCCCCTTGCTACGTCGACGACATCACCTTTGTGCGCCCCGTGGAAGATAAGGCCATCGTGGGCGACCTCAATGGCGACGGCAACGTGGACGTGACCGATGTGACGATGCTCATCAACGCCATTTTAGGGCAAATCCAGATTGAAGGCGGCGACCTCAATGGCGATGGCAACGTGGATGTGACCGATGTGACCTCAGAAATCAACATCGTGCTTGGAAGTCAGAACTAACAACAATTTTTTATATTAACTAATTTATTAACCAAATTCACATGAACATGAAGAAAGGACTAAAATCTTTATGGGGACTGATGATAGCGATAGCTGTCACAGCCTTCAGCGCGCAAGCGCAAGAAGTCGTTTCGCAAGCATGTGCTCCTGTTAATCAGGATGCTCCAGCTCCAGTCGTGAAAGCTGCGAAAGTGGAAGGCACAGCCACCTATCAGGCAGGCATCGCCACCCAATTCACACCTGTGACCGACTTTAAAGCTGCTGCTGCTGAAAAGGCATCTTCAAGCAAGAAAGCCAAGCAAGCCCCTTCGAAGGTGGCTTCTGTGAAGGCTCTTGAAGGTGAGTATGTGCTCACGGGCAAGTCGATGCTCACATCGGGCTACAATGGCGTATCGGTCACAGTGGCTGCTTTGGGAACCGACTCCATTGCCATCACCAACTTCTGGGCAAAGGGCTACAGCTCTGTGCTCAAGGCAAAAGTTGACGTTGCTACTGGCGCTATCACCGTACCTTATCAGGTAATGGGACAGCATGAGACTTATGGCGACGTGGTGTTTGCGAAAACCAATCTCACCAACGGCTCACCAACAGATGGTGAGGCTGTGGCTGGTGTGGTTACCGCCGACGGCTTGATCAAACTCACCGACGCGTGGGGCGCTTACGTGAAAGCAAAGCCCACCGACACTAAGTGGGCCTTCTTCTCTGTGGTGTATAACACCGAACTTGAAAAGTGCAACGCAGTGTTCACTGGCAAGAAGCACACTGGAGGAGAAATTGAATCCTACGGCGTGGTGTTTAAACAGACAGCGGAGAATGTGGCTACAATCAAAAACTTGGGCGACTATGGACAAACCGTGCAAATCGACCTCAATCGCAACAAGACAGCCTCTATTCCATCGTCGCTGATGGCTTACAACTCTGAATACGGCGATTTCTACAGCTATAATCTCATTTTCACCGAACAAGGTGCAAAAATTGAAGCTGCCGACGCTGTTACCACTGTGGCTACTGATTTGAAGTGCCTCAGCTGGAGTAATTGGGGTGTGGTGACTGGAACAACTAAGGGCAGCCGCTACCTCGTGGCCGCTTACGACTCTTGCGGTATCACCACTGGTGTGGATATTAGATATCCTTCACTCAGCGTGACCGAATTTCAAGGTGAAGGTACTGAAGCAAGTCCTTATTTGATTAAGACTCGCGACGACCTTATCCTCCTTAGCGATAAGGTGGCAGAAATCACCGACCTTAATTGCACAACACCTCCTTTGGTGAATCCTTACTGCCGTGCATTCCTCGGCAAGTATTTCCGTATGGAAAACGACATCGATATGGCGGGCTATAAGTTCACTCCTATCGGTGCCGACTGGTCGCACATCTTCGCAGGCACATTCGATGGTGGCAACCACACCATCAAGGGCTTGTATGTGGATAGAAGCGTTTCTTACGCTGCTCTCTTCGGCCGTACCGACACCGTGGCTGTGATTAAGAACCTGAAGATGGAGAACGCAACCATTAACTGTGGCAACGCTTACGCAGCTGCTATCGTGGGTTGGGCTCTCGGTCCAATTGAAAACGTATCTGTAAAGAACTCAACCATCACCGCCACAAGCTATGGCGTGGGTGCTGTGGCTGGTATCTCTACCGGATTGACCAACGCACAGGTTGAGAATTGCGAAATCTCTGGCAACTATGGCTATACTGGTGGTGTGGCTGGCGAAGGTCACGGTCCAGTGGTGAACTGCTATGCCAAGAATGTGAAGATTCTCTCTGCTACTATGAGCACCGCAACTCCTGGTTTGCCAGTGGGTGGTGTGATTGGTAACTTGTTCTTCACCACAATGGAGAACTGCTGGTTCGCTGGTACTATCGACGGTAGCTCACTCAGATCACAATATCAGACCATTGGTGGTGTGGTAGGTTTCAACTCTGCCTCTACCATGAAAAACTGCTTTGCAGTGGGTACATTGAGCACTTACGCTTCTGGTCCTATTGTAGGTGGTGTGGTAGGTTACCTGCGCGGTGACATGGAGAACTGCTTCTTCAATGGCCGCATCGACGCAATGTCGTCTCGCTCATCTGGTGGTGCAGTAGGTAGAATTATTGACTACCAAGTGGCAAGTGGCGACCCACTTACCCCATGTAAGATGACCAACGTTTACTCTGCTGGTAGCATTGTATCTGAAACTTATCAATATCAATCACAACCCAATGTTCAAAACAATGAAATCATTGGTGTGATTATGAAGGACTCTAAGCCTGTATTGACCAACGTTTACTTCGATAAGCAAATCGTGAGCCTCACCAATTCTGAATACGGTGTTGACACCGAGCAACTGGTGGGTGCTGCTGGTCCTGCAGGCTTCGACTCAAAGGTTTGGACATTTGAGGCTGGCAAATATCCAGCTCTTACCGCATTTAAGGACACCGAGGCATCAAAACTCGCCACCATGGCAGTGGTAATGCCTAAGGGCGCAAGTTTCGACACCTTCACAAAGAAGGCAGTTGTGAATAAAGACGCTGCTGTGTCGGTTGCATTCCTTGATGGCGATGTGCTCAAAGCACAAGGTCACTATGCTGGTATCAATGCCAACAATGAAATCATTCTGAACGAAAATAGCGAATTTGGTACCGACACCGTATTCTTCTATGTTCCTTCAGAGAAATACATGCGCTACTATCGTTTCATGAAGGTAGCTCCTATTCCTTACGAAGGTGGTGGTGTGGAAAGCAATCCATTCCTCATCAAGACCAAGGCCGATCTCATTCTTCTCTCAAAACTCACTACCGAGAAGAAGCAACTCTTCCCAGGCGTTTACTTCAAACTCGCCAACGACATCGACCTCGAATACGACCAGTCGTTCTTGGGTATTTGCTCTGACATGAGCGACGCTCATAACACCTTCGAAGGAACTCTCGATGGTGGCGGATTCTTCATCCACAAGATGAAATTCGACGCTGTGGCTTGGAAGACCGAAGGTACAGAAACCACTTGGGGCACACTCAACACCAACGATTGCAAGTCGCACAAGGGTGTTGTAGGTCGCCTTGGCGCCGACGGTGTGGTGAAGAACATCAACGTGGCTGCTGACTGCGAACTCAACTTCTTCGCTACTTCAGCCGCTGTGGTTGCTTACAATAGCGGTTTGGTAGAAAACTGCCGCAACTACGCTAACATTCGTGCTGTATCGTGCTGGATTGGTGGTATTTCTGGTCAAAACACCAAGGAAGGTAAGATTAGGAATTGCTTCAACGCAGGTAACATCGTAGGCGGTTACGGACAGGTTGCAGGTATCGCAGGTGCTACTTACAGTGTGATTGAAAACTGTATGAACGTAGGCCGTATTGAGATCCGTCAGCTCGCAACCAACTTCGCAACCCAACTTCAGTCGGCTGGTGGTATCGCCGGTACTTCATCATCTGGCGGTAAGTTTGTGAACTGTGTGAACGCAGGTACAATTTCTGCTCAAATCAAGCGTGCAGGTGGTATCGTAGGTTACTGGGGACCAATTTTGGAAACCACTACAGCCAGCTACTACCGCAACGATATGATCAACTGTGTGAACTTCGGTACAGTATTCTCTGGTGATGCAGCTACCAACGGTGCTATGGCTGGTGGTGAATCACAAAGTACATCTCAGGACATTCGTGGCAACTACTGGGATATCCAAATTCTCGACATTCCTGCTGATGCAAATGCCGACCATGAAGGTATGACTGGCGTGGCAACAAGCTTCCTCACCTCAGGTACCGCTCTTGAAGGCTTTGATACTGAAGTTTGGAAATTCGAGGCTGGCAAGTATCCAGTATTGAAACTCTTTGCCGACGACGAACGTGCTATTGAAGCTATATCTTCTAAGCTCATCGTTTTCCCAGGCTTGACCTGTAAGAATCTTAGAGAGGACGCAACCGTGGTTAATGGCGTGGCAACTCTCGCTCAAGGCACCCACTTCAAACTTGAAGGCAATGTGCTGAAGGGTATTCCTACCACTCAAGAAGTGATTAAGGACACACTGACCATCACCAACGGCAAGTTCTCTAAGATTATCCAAATCTCTGTACTTCCTAACTGCCCACTTCAGGGTACTGGTATACTTGATGACCCATGGCGCATCACCAACGCTCAAGAATGGAATGCTCTTGCCGACTTTATGGCAAGCACAGCCGACAACCTCAAGGGCACATACGTGGTGCTGACCAACGACATCGACTTCACTGGCGTGGAAGGTGGCATCAAGCCTCTCGGCTATGACGGTATCACTCCATTTGCAGGTAACTTCGACGGTAAGGGATTTGAAGTGAAAGGCTATACCTACAAGACCAAGTTTGAAGGCGACGGCTCGCTCTTCTCTACTATATCTCCTTATGGCGAGGTAAGAAATGTTACCGCTGCTGGCGAAACCCAAAGCGGCCTTGGAGGTCCAAAGGGTGTTACCAAGCTCGGTCGCCTTGGTGGCGTGGTAGGTAAGCTCTATGGTAAGCTCTATAATGTGAAGAACACCGGTAAGGTGACTGGTACCACCTCTTACATTGCAGGTGTGGCTGGTTATGTTTACCAAGGTGCAGTTCTTGAAGAAGTGAAGAATACTGGTGAGGTATCAACTCCTTCTACTTATGTGGCTGGTATTGCAGCTTACGTATATGAAGACACAGAATTTAAGAAATGTGTCAACACTGGTAAGATTACCTCTAATACAGTAGCTGGCTATGCAGCAGGTATCGCAGCTTACGCATATCCTGCTAAGTTTGTGGAATGTGTGAACGAGGGCGAAATCAACTCTGGCTCAAGTGCCGGTATCTTGGCTAACTGTGGCGGTAAGTCTGGTGGCTATGTTTACACCTTCGACCGCTGTGAAAACAAGGGTGATGTGATTGGTAACGCTAATATTGGCGGTATCACAGCTATCCAAGTGGCTACAGCAGGCAATAGCGTTTGCCACTATATCGGATGTATCAACCGTGGCGACATCACTGCTACAGCAACTAAGGCTGTTTCATCATCATCGATGGGCGGTATCGCGGCGTTCTACTCTGCTGGTTCTATTTTCGAAGGTTGTGCTAACTTCGGTTATGTGACCAACACCAAGAGCGTTTACACAGGCGGTATCACTGGTAACTACAAGTCGGTTCCAACCGAAGCTTATCCAGTGGTGTTCAAGAATTGTGCAAACTTTGGTAACGTAGCATCGGAGGCTCAGCAGATTGCAGGTATCGTGGCTTATGTAACCAAAGATACTTATATCGACAGCTGCTACAACTATGGTTCAATCGAGCAAAGCTTCTGGGGCGCAGCAGGTATCTGCTACACCCTCGCAGGTAAAAACAGCTCAATCACCAACTGTATCAACTATGGTGATGTGACCGTGGCTCAATACAATGCAGGTGGCGTGGTTGGTAACAACAATAGCGAATCCTCAGTGTTTGAAGGCTGTGTGAACGTGGGTAAGATTTCTACCACTTCTACTGCCGAGAAGAACAACTATGGCGTGGGCGGTATCGCAGGTAGCGCACAAGCCACATTGAAGAACTGCTTCAACGCTGGTCCTATCGTAGGTAGAACACGCGTTGGTGGTATCGTAGGTTCTCCAAGCTATTACGCAAAGGTGGCTCGCACTCAACTTGTGAACTGCGTAAACGTGGGTCTTATCACTGCTGACGAAGGTTGCGGTGGTGCTCTCGTGGGTACCACTAAGGGCGAAGAAGAGAAGTATTGGGGCGACAACAACTCTTGCACCAACTCTTACTACCTCAACGACCTCTCGGCTAAGGGCGAAGGCGCAAGTTATGGCGACAACAACGTGATTGGTACAGGCGTGGGCGTTAAGGAACTCGTGGCTCTCGACCTCAACGAAGGTCAAGACACTCCTGCTTGGGTAAGAGCAGACAACTACTCTTATCAACTTCCAGTAATCGCAGCCGGCGATCCTCATGTTCAGGCTCACGCTGCTGCTGTGGTTCTTGCAGAAGGCGACACTTACACAAATGTGACCAAGAACAAATTCAACGTCGGCACTGCCGAAAACTTGAAGTGGGATGTTCCTGAAATGATTAAGATCGATGGCAACGACGCTACCGTGACTACTCCTATTCAGGGCGTGACTGTTACACTTTATGTGAAGCCTTATTTCTCAGCTTCAAAGAATGTTCCAGCTTATGTGGCTAAGGCTCCTGAAACTGAAGTGCAAGGTGTGCCTTGGATTCTGACCCTCAACGTTGAGGAGGTTACTGGCATCAACGACGTGAGCGGCAAGACCGTAGTGGGCGAAGCTTACTACACCGTAGGTGGCGCGAAGGTGGCTAAGCCTGAGGCAAACGATGGTCAAATCTACATCATCGTTCGCAAGTACAGCGACGGTTCAGTTAAGGCTCTCAAGCTCCGCAACTAATCCCTATCCCCGAAAACAACTAATGTTTTCCACATAACCCGTATGGGCGACCTCACTACCGAGGTCGCCCATATTTTTTTGAAACGCCAAACATGTTGCCCCGAAAAAGATGCGATGAAATTCCGTTAGGAATTTGATGTGTGTAGGCAGGTATGCAGAAA
>ERZ1026852.623-NODE-623-length-21577-cov-83.178143_pt1 | contig 21577 bp, 8 predicted proteins | sample MGYA00380156_ERZ1026852 | MGnify/ENA primary metagenome ERZ1026852 (study PRJEB33269, sample SAMEA4719792) | human gut metagenome | biome: human-associated habitat; feature: organic feature; material: feces | place: Cameroon | collected 2013-10 ...
CTGAACCACGTTTCTTTGCTGCTTCTGCGATTGTAGTCAGAATGGTGTCGATGTATTTGATGTGACTTTCGTCAGCCACCATTACTTTAACTTCTTCCATTTTCTCTTAAATATTTAATAATGTTCTTGTTCCTATTTCTTATTTATGGGTTGAATCAGTCGTGCAGACTGAGTTCAGGAATAACCACCGAAAGTGCATTGATGATCTCTTCTTCTGTAATTCCCTTTTTCTTGACGAGGAAGATGGTGTCATCTCCTGCGATGGTTCCCAGAATCTGGGTGATGTCGCTGTTGTCAATGTTGTAGGCAATGCTGCTGGCATATCCCGGTCGGGTTCTGATAACCACCATGTTGCCCGAGAAGTTGATGGAGAGGAATCCTGTTCCCATTGCCATGTTGTTGATCGGGATATGGTTGGATACCCGCTTGTAGAGTGCATCGTTCGGAAGTACGTATGTGTATTTACCGCTGGATGAAGCTGCCTTGGCTACCTTCAGTAGCTTGAGGTCGCGGCTCAATGTGGCTTGCGTAATCTCAAATCCTTCCTGGGCAAGCGCTTGCAAGAGTTGATCCTGCGAACTCAACTCTTGACTAGAGATGAGCATCTTCAATGTTTCCAATCTGCTATTCTTTACCTTCATACGTTGTATTTTTATTCGTTTGCGGTTGCAAAATTACATAAAATATGCGAAACTGCCAAATAAATAATAGAGAAAATGCATTTTTAGCGATAAAATGTTTTAAAAGTTTGGTTTTATGCATGTTTTATGCAGTATATTTATGCATAAAGCGTGTTCGTGCTCTGTTTTCTTCTTCCTCTTTCTCCTCTTTAATGAAAGAGAAGTGTAGAAACTTTGTATTCAAAGTGTATTTTCTTAGTCGAAAAATTGCAGGTATTGATTTTTTTGCTTATATTTGCAACGTAATCCTCATTGATGCAATGAGTAAGTAAACTGCAATGAACAGAATAGTCACATTATTATATATATGGTTAGGATGCATCCTTTCCATGCAAGCACAAAGCCGCCACCAGATGGGTGGCATTTATTTCGCCTATCCCGGAGGTCCGTCAGCGCTGACAGGAACTTTCGGGACAGACTCTTGCTGCGTGCCTGATTCCTTGAATGGTTCCTTGCCCGATTCCCTGAAGCATGCTTTCAAGGATTCCCTGATTCCTTCGTCGGGACTTATTCCTGCCGGTTTTACTCCTTTTTATATCAGTCATTACGGTCGCCACGGTTCCCGATGGATGGCTCAAGACGACCGTTATGTATGGATATGCAGGCATTTTGAGGATGAGAGTAATCTCACATCGCTCGGACTGCAGGTGAAGGGAATGCTGGCAAGGATGTGGGAGAATGCCAGGGGAAATGGTGGAAAGCTCACCCGGCTCGGTGCACTTCAGCATCAGGGCATCGCCCGACGCATGTTTGCCCACTTTCCGCAAATCTTTGCTGCCGGCAATCAGGTGAAGGCACGTTCCAGCATCTCCGACCGTTGTGCCAGGAGTATGCAGGCCTTTACTTCGGAATTACAGCTCCTCCAGCCCCAGTTGCACCTGGATGTGAAGACAGATTCTTCTGATATGGCATGGATAGCCCCTGTTTCTCCCGAAATCAAGGCGTTGGCAGGCAGAACCAAGGTGGAACCTCTGATTTCTCCCGACAGATTTCTCCGTCAACTCTTCAGAGACATCTCGAAGATAGATGATCCTATGAAACTGATGATCGAGATGCATGCCATCACTTCATCCATCCAGGATGTGGGCTTGAATTTCCCGGTTTATCCTATCGACATAGAAGAAGCCTTGAATGCCCTCTTCACGGATGAGGAGTTCCAAGCCATCTATGAGGCAAGCAACCGTCGCATGACCATCGTCAATGGCAACGAACCTACCAACGAGTCGATTCCGGCACGTTGTGCCATTCCGCTCTGGCAGAACATCGAGGCTGAGGCTGATGCTGCCCTGCGTGCTCGCCAGTCGTCGGCAACCCTCCGCTTCGGTCACGATACGGCACTCTATCGCCTGCTTTCGCTCCTCTTCAATACCGCCCATCTTCCTCCAAGTGCCAAGGATGATGAGGAACAGGTGGTCTTGGGCGACGATGTGGACAAGATGGATAGGGTGGTTCCGATGGCAGCGAATCTGCAGATGATTTTCTATAAGAATGCCCAGGATTCTGTCTTGGTGAAGTTCATGCTCAACGAGAAGGACATCAAGATCAATATCCTTTCGCAGGTGGAGTATGGCACGTGCTACTATTCTTGGAACCAGTGGAAGAAGCAGATGCATGAACGCATCCACGACCTGGAGCACATCCGCCAGCTGAATGCCATCAACACGATGGTGGGCACGGCGCAGGCCAACACCCAGAGCGCCGGCTTGTTTGGCAAGGGCAGCGAGGAGCATGGCCAGACCCTGCCTGCCGTACTCGTTCCGAACGGGCAGAACTTCTGGACTCCCCAGACCCAGGATACCGAACAGAAGTGCGTCGCACCTTATTATTATAAGGACTCCCTTTTGCAGGGTTTCCGCTGCAGCCATTGGATAGTGGGTGGCTGCATGCAGGATTACGGTTCCTTTACCGTTGCCGCCCTGGGCGATGAGCTGAGGCTCCAGCCCGAGCAGCGCGCCACTCCTTTCAGTCATGCCGATGAGGTTTCGCATCCTCATTACTATGCGGTGAATCTGAAGAAGGAGCATCTCAAGGCTGAGATGACGGCATTGAGCCATACCTCCATCCTCCGTGTCACTCCCGAAAAGGACCAGCTGGTGCATCTGGTCATCAATCCGAATAGTGATGAAGGGCAGGGATACATCGAGATTGATACCCTCAATCATGTGGTGTATGGCTATAATCCGGTGCATCGCATTTACCAGGGATGGGGCGAGTCGGCTGGTTTCAGCGGTCACTTCGTGCTGGCTTACGATGCCAGAGACCTGGTGGATTACGGAGTGTTCGAAGGTGACAACAGAATTAGCAAGGGCTTGAAGATGCAGGATAAGCCACGCATCGGTGCCTGGCTCACTTTCCGTGGAAAGGCGGGCAAGGCGATGGAGTGGATGTCGGGCACTTCCTTCACCTCCCGCGAGAAAGCCCTGGCAAATCTCAATGCCGAGAACTACAACTATGGCGGCTTGGATTTCTATAGCATGATGCAGTTTGCTGCCGATTTGTGGTGCGACCGTCTGCATACCATCGATGTGGAGCATAGCGACCAGGCAAAGGTTAACCAGTTTTACGGTGCCCTGTATCGCTGTTCCTTCCTCCCTCACGAAGTGAGTGATGTGGGGGAAGAAATCAGATATGATGATTTCTCTATGTGGGACATCTATCGTGCCGAATTGCCGCTCTATACGCTTATCACCCCGAAGCGTTCGGGCGAGATGATGCAGTCGCTGGTCAGGATGTATCAGAACCGTGGCTGGCTTCCTGCTTTCCCATGCTGGAACAGTTATACGGCTGCGATGATAGGCGACCATGCCAGTGCCGCCCTTGCCGATGCCTACGTCAAGGGAATCCGCAACTTCGATGCGCAGAAGGCTTACGAGGGTATGCGCATGAATGCTTTCTCTACACCTTATATATATAAGGAGTATCAGGAAGGAAAGGGACGCCGTGCCATCCAGTCGTATATCAATAATGGCTACATTCCTCTGGAGGATATGGTGGAGGAAGCTTATCATACCAACGAGCAGACTTCCCGCACCCTGGAGTATGCCTACGATGATTTTGCCGTGGCGCAGATGGCGAAGGCGCTGATGGATTCCTGCAGGGATGCTTCGCAGCGACAGAAATATCAGGAAGATTACACCGAACTGATGCGCCGTTCCGAGAATTGGCGCAATGTCATCAACCCTGTCTCGGGCTGGGCGGATGGCAGATATGAGAATGGAAAATGGCTGAACAATAAAGACCTGGTTCATCGCCAGAGCTTCATCACCGAGGGCGCTGCCTGTCATTATACCTGGTATGTGCCCCAGAACCCGGAAGGGTTGTTTGAGGTAATCCGACATAGCAAACCGATGGATAAGAAGGAGAAGAAGGCAGAAGACAAGGTTATCTACCGCCTGGACAGGATGTTCGACAAGGGCTGGTATTGGCATGGCAACGAACCTTGCCATCAGATAGCCTATCTTTATGATGCTGCCGGAGCACCGGAGAAGACCCAGCAATGGGTGCACCACATCCTGCAGACGGAGTATAATGATACCCCGGGCGGTTTGTCGGGCAATGATGATGCGGGGCAGATGTCGGCATGGTATGTATTCTCCTCCCTGGGTTTCTACCCGGTTTGTCCTGGCACACCTTATTATTATATAGGTACGCCAGGTTTCGACAAGGTGACGCTGAATCTGGAAAACGGAAAGAAGTTCATCTTGTCAGCCCGAAGAAAGGATGCAGGCAGCTACCTCATCCAGTCTATCTCTCTTAACGGAAAACCACTGAATGGTTACCGCCTCTCTCACCAGCAGATAGTGAGTGGAGGACAACTGCTTTTTGAATTGAAATAATAGAATCATAGAAATTAATACTGTAGGCGTAAGCCTGGCAACTAGATCAATTAACAGATAAGTATATGGATGCTGTAACGAGTTTTATTTATGGAATGAGCATGATGTTCTTTTCCATGATGGCATGGATGTTTTGGCGTAAGGGCAGTGAACGGCTCTTCCGCCTCATCATGCTTTTGATGTTGATAGCGGATGCACAGTGCCTGAAAGACCTCGTGCTCTTCTACTACAAGGGTTTCGGCAGTACGGAGGGATGGTATTTCACCTCCGCTGTCGATATGTTTATCATTCCGTTCTATAGCTTTGTGCTGATGGAACTGGTGAAACCGGGCTGGACCACCTGGACCAAGGCGGTGGTGCTGGAGTTGCCTTTTGTGCTGCTTCCGCTCTTGTTTCTCATCTCGGGTGCCAACATCTATTTTTATATTCTCTCGGTATGGGGTGCCATTTATGGCGTCACCACCTTCGTTGTACTCTTCTTCCTCATCCGCAGGTATCATCGCCAGCTCAAGGAGCGTTTCTCCTATCAGGAGAACATCAACCTTTCCTGGCTCCTTGCCATCCTGGGCAGTTTCTTCCTCATCCTGGTCATCTGGACATTGAGCTGTTTTGTCATCGATGAAGGCTTCGACAATCTTTATATGGTCTGCTCCCTGGCCATCTGGATGTTCATCTGTTACTTTGTCTATCGACATGAGTCGGTGATTGATGAGCTGAAGGATGTGGAGGCAGCGCATGCAGAAGCAGCTCCGGAAGAGAGTGAAGAAGAAACGCAAGGTCTTGCCACCGAGGTGCAGCGTCTCTTTGAAGTGGAGAAAATCTATCTCAATCCGCGACTCAAGCTCTCGGATGTGGCACACATGGTGGGCACCAACCGTACTTATCTCAGCAGGTATTTCAACCAGGAGAATGGAAGCACGTTCTATGATTTCGTGAACAATTACCGCCTCCGCCATGCTGAATATCTGCTTCGAAACTCCGATTCTTCCATTCTGGAGATTTCAGAAAAGTCGGGCTTTAATTCTCTTTCCACCTTTAGAAGAGTCTTTTCTTCTGCTTATGGCTGTTCGCCTAATGAATTTAGAAATGCTCTGTAAATGATTGTAAACCAACTGAATTTACGAAATGAATGCATGTTTTTTACGAAATGAGTTTTGGTAACAGGCAATAAAAAAGATACTTTTTGTTCAAATGGCTTCTTTTTTTTACTAAATGAAGCCTGACTTTCGGAGAAAAAGCTTATCTTTGCATCAGAATTTTCTAGATTAGGTTTACTTATCATTTGCTTTTGATAGAACACATAAAGAGGTTGGCTAACCCGTGGAGGGCAAGCCAACCTCTGCTTTTTTATTTCTGTTGAAATCTTATTCCTTGTTGCTTCCGAAGATGCGAAGCAGATAGAGGAACAGGTTGATGAAGTCGAGGTACAATGTCAAGGCTCCGATGAGTGCCAACTTCTGAGCACCTTCGCTCATGTCGTACTGTGTCTGGAGCATGTGCTTAATCTTCTGGCTATCCCATGCTGTAAGACCGGTGAAGATAGCAACACCCACGTAGCTCAGGATGTAGTCAAATCCAGAACTCTTCAGGAACATGTTTACTACGGTGGCGATAATCAGACCAATCAAAGCCATGAAAAGGATCTTACCCATCGAGGTCAGGTCCTTCTTGGTGGTGTAACCATATACTGCCATGGCACCGAAGGTTCCGGCTGTGATGAAGAACACCTTGGCAATGCTGGTCATCGTGTAAACCACGAAGATGGAAGAGAGCATCGCTCCGTTCAATACTGAGTAGACGATGAAGAGCAGGGTAGCCGTACTTAGCGACAGGCGGTTCAGGGCACCTGTGATAATGAATACCAGGGCGAGTTCAGCGATTACCAGTCCGAAGAGCAAGCCTCGGCTTGTCATCAGCGTCATCATCAGGGTAGGGCTGGCAGCCACGCCGTATGCAGTAACACCCGTAATAACGAGAGCCAGGGTCATCCATGTATAAACCTTGCGCATCAGTGCGGAGAACACGCCGCTCAATCCACGCTCCTTCTCATTGATAGCAAAGCCGTTGCTTTGCTGTTCATTCTGATTATTAATCAGATTGTACATTTCCTTTTCTGTCATAGTTTTATTTTCTAATTGTTGTGCAAATACAAAGCGCAAAGATAATGCCAATTATTGAAATGAGCGATTATCTCTGCGCTTTATTAACATTTATTCCGTTCTTTTACGGCTTTCCGACTGTTTTGACTGGTTTTTATCTCATTCTTTTCAGTCTTCGTCCGTGTCCTCATCCCTTATTTCTGGGCAATCTTCCTTACTGCCACCTGTTTGCCGCCTCGTGTCACTTCTACGATTACGTTGCCCCGGATGGCTGTGCGAACCTGTACCTTCTCAGCCTTTGCCTTCTTCTGGAGGGCGAGAACGCCATCGGCAGCATACACGCTGATGAGGTCGTTCGGCTGGAGCCCCTTGAGGACGATGGTTCTGAATCCGATAGCCTGGATGCTGATGTCTGACTTCATGTCAGTTGCCATGCGGTTGAAACTGATGGTGAAGCGATGGTTCTGCTCGCCTGCCTGGCTTGCATGGAATCGGTAATCGCCTTCCTTCAGGTCGATGGCCTTTCCAGTTTCCTTGTCCTTCAGCCATACGGTTTCGTATTCGCTGGCATCGCAGTCGTCAGGGATGCTGATGGTGTATTCACCCGTTTCCGGCAGACTGATGCCGATGCTCTGTTCTGCATCTATGCTGATGGCAGAGAGGAGCGAGTAGCGTCCGCCGTTGCGGGTAGCATAGATCTGAGCATTCTGGCTAGCCATCCATTTCACGCCGTCGCTTCCCAGGTCGAAGTCTGATTTCGCTTCCTGTGCAGGAACTGCGTTCAGCTGGAGCTGGTCATCTACAGGAGTGCCGTTGCTGGCTCTGCTTGTTCTGTCGTTAGCCGCTCTGCTATTCCCGACTCTGCTGGTTCTGTCGTTCTGCGTGATGGCGATGTCGAGCGCTCGGGTTGCTTGATAGGCTGTTGCTGCCTTTTTTTCCGAATGCTCCACGATCACGTTTTCTGAATTCTCCAGAGTTGCAGTCTGGGTAAACACGGCATCCATTGCCGGAATGTAGCCGGTTTTTATACCATCCGTATTGATAGCCTTGTAGCTGCCGTTATCATATTGATAGATGACTCTGCCATATTCCATATCGCTATAGTTCATGGCGCAGAGATAAGGCGAACCGAAGAGATTCCAGCCCATGTTCTCCTTGTGGGTGAACTTCGTGCCGCTACCATCGTTGCTGGACCACGGCTGCTGGTTGTTGTTCTGTACCAGGGTAATCTGCCCTAACTGACTACCGTTCTCTTTGTAACTGTTTCCATAGAAACGGACGGTCTTGTCGGCCTTTGCTTCCATTCTGAAACCTGCGGTAAAGTTTCGCTGGTTGTCTACGCCCTTTACCCATGCTTTACTCTCGCTTTGGTCGAACTTATAGTCGTACTTGGCACGAGTAGCTGCATTATAGTAGTAGGCGATTACACTACCATCAGCAGGATTGTTTGTACCTTCCACCTCCATATTGGTAGCCTTGAATGGCATGGAGAAGAAGTTGGTTCCTGCCTTCAGGTTTCTTTCCACGGCAAAGTTGGTGAGGTTTACATAACTGTTGTTGCCTCTTAAACCAGCGTGGTGCTTCAAGAGCAGGAAGCCCGGGCTGAACGGATTCGTCTCAGGATAGAGAGCCTTGTCGAGTTGCAGCTCCTTGCCCTCGCCCATGACATAGACCACGGATTTGCCATGCGGATAATCCTCGCTTGTGGTCTTCTTGTCATCGGTGAGATACCAGGTCTCGAAGCATCCGTTATCTACCTTGTTGCAACTGCCGTCTTCCTTCAGGTCCCTGATGCGCTTGTTGCCGGCCAAGTCGTGGTCGTGCATTACGTTTCCCCTGCATACCTTGGTAGGGTAGTCGTTGGTACTTGCATCATTGGCGTTGATGTCGCTGGAGGTCTCGTCAAGCTGGTACTTCCAATAGTCATCTTTCACATATTTATTATAGGTGGTTACAGATGATCTGTTGGCAGCATTATCAGATATTTCTGGTAATGCCTTTGCAGCAGTTACATTGACGGACTTCACATCCTCCACGGTTCCTAATGCCAGACTGTTGTAGAGCAAACCATTTGCATCGCCCGATACGTTTGTGCTTGCATCAAGGACAGAGGTAGAGAGCATGCTGTTGCCATTGAGACTGACGTTGCCCGAAACCTTGAATCCATCAACAAGACACATTCTGGTTTCTGTACCAGTAGTTGCGTTGCTGAGTGTCAGTCCATTGATGGCAGATTGGCTGGATGACTCAATGATTCCTCTTCTTTGAGAAAGGATATCTTTCACTATAGCTTCTGTACCTGTTTCCGAACTGGTTTCTTCGCGCATCGAACCAAACATCTTGACGCCTGGCATGCTGATGTTGACATTCTTAGCTTTCAGATTCCTATCTACGAAGACGTAGCCATATTCACCTGGATTCTTGTTTGCATAAAGCTCTGCCAGGTTGATGGCACCTTGCAGGTCGTTGGTTGGACTATCCCAGCTTTCACCTGTTCCTGCAACTGTAGAACCTTCTTTTACATAGATAATCTGAATCATCTTCGTGTCGCACTCGTATGCACCGATATCTATGTTGTCGCCAATCAGTCGGGCAGTATTACCTAAGTCCTTTTCTGAGGCAAACATCTTAGCGTAGTCATATTCTGTATTGCTTTTATCTTTATATATTTTTGCTAAGCCTACATTTTGCTGATATTTCTCGTTGCTTCCTTGGTCGAGTAACTTGAAGCTTGGTCGAATTCTATAGTCGCCGTTATTTGGATCAACGAAGTTCGGACCATTTAGCACATCATCATTCTTGACAGAATTATCTATCACGACATTTTTGTTATCTGTTTTCAAATTTGGATATTTATTCTTCCATGCTACAGAATTATAGACACTTTGGGTTCCACTAACCGCTGTGTCTTGATTGCAGACAAACGTGGCGTTTGTTATGTCTACTTTTTGGGAACCGTACATAGTAAGACCATTTCCGTTTCCATCTGCAAACAGTACATTCCACATGTTTATGCCACATTCTTTTCGGTTGTTTACCACCATTCCGGTTCCGTTATTCTTTCTAAAGGCACAATGATGGAGGTTCATTTCTTTTCCCGTTCCGACTTGAACCTCATTAACCATCGCATTTACTCCCACACCGCTCTGGTTCTGGAATGTGAAACCGGAAATCGTTACCGGCTTACCATTCGTTACGATATTGAGCAGGTTCTTGGTTTCGCCCGCCTTGGCAGGGTTCTCAATGAGTATCGAAGGCTTGCTGAAGTCTTGCACCTCTGTACCGTCTGCATTTTTCGAGCCAGTACAACCACCCACAAGTTCAATCGATGTTATATACTCAGCCTTGTCGGCTTTGTTTACAATGAGAGAGAAGGCATCGCCGCTAGAGTAGGTTGGCGAATAATAGGTACCTCCACGTACAAACACCTTTCTGTTGTTGTTGGTTGTAGTACCTGCAGATACGTTACCTGTAGGGTTAGCCATGGCAATGATGGCACCGCGAAGGTCGGTACTTTGGTTATCCCAACTGCTACCATCGCCATTTCCTTTCTCTTCCGTTCCGATATAAACCTTTTCAAGGTCTGTAAACTTGAGTACATACTGGAATTCATACATACCGATGTCGATAGGCTTTACAGCTACATTACCATTCTCGTCTTTCGGACCAACGTATCTGTTGTATGTACCGCTGGCAGGACGAATGTACTCAGATGGATAACCATATTTCGAAAGGCGAGTATTGTGCTTACTCCACCAATCCAGATATTTACCAGTCTCGTTTGCATCGTTTGCATCTTTTCTTCCATCACCTGCATCTGTAAGCACAGAGATAGCCTGTGGATTCCACTTGGCATCCTGTGTATAACCTTCGTAACCCTTTGTCGTTGTAGGCGCTGTGAAGCGTGGACCATCCGATGCGATGTTCTCCTTGTTCAGCTTGATGTTACCATCCTTTGCAGTAGAAGCTGGTAATGCATCCCAGGCGCAGTTGCGCATGTGCTCTCGCTTGAGGAGTACACTATTACCAGTTGATTCATTACCCCAAATGGCGGTATTATATAATATAGGTGTAATCGTACCGCTTTTCACCTCGTTCTCCACATGGATAGCTCCGTCTTGCATTGCCTTGTTGTTCACGATGAGGCTGTTTACGATGTAGGCATCCTGATAGCCCGCAGTCATGCTGCCAGCATCATTAGCTCTACGGATGTAGATGGCTCCACCTTGCGAACTTTCTGTTCCCGTATATTTGCCATAGGTCACATCGTTGTTGGCTAAGAGTGAGTTGACGATATGCAGGTTTCCATTATCCGATTTTGTGAGATAGAGATAGATGGCTCCACCCTTACCTGGTTCGGTGACTTCATCCTTACTTGCCTTTTCTGATACGTTACTGTTGCCGCTGATTGTACTGCCGATGATGTCCAGACTTGCATTGTTGACATAGACAGCTCCGCCATGCAGACCGGAATTCTTGATCAGTCGGCAACGGTTCAATGTATAGTTCACGCGGTTGGTGTAGATAGCGCCTCCACGACCAATCTCGGCAACTTCGTTAGTTTCGCTTCCTTCTTGAGTCTTCAGCTGTGTCATGGTCTCACCATTCATGATGGTAATACCATCTAATACGACTTCATTGTTCGCTGTAGCCGAAGAACCTATGGCGCCCGTATTACTGTAGACCACATGATATACATTACGTTCCTTTTCCGAAGCCTTGATGTCACCGGAAAGAATCGTAGGATTCTGGAACTCCCATGGCTCTATCAATCCGTTCTTGTTGTTGTCGGTCATGTTGGAGTTGCGATCTGCCAAAATCTTTTTGATGTCTCCATCTGGAACCAGAGTCTTGCCTCCAAAGCTTGTTAGCTCTTCTCCTGTTTTATTTTCTGTATGTGGAACAACAGGAGTTGAAGAATACAGATCGCTTGCAGAGAAACTGCCGAAGATATCTACGTTCACAGGGATGGTGAAGCTCTGCAAGCGACGGTCTATCGTGTTCTGCTCTGGCGAAAGATCTTTATTCTGTCGCATCTTGCTCGGTTTGTAGGTTCCGCCTGTCATCAGAATCTCGAAGCGAGTAGATTCATCAGCAACTCCCTCTGTTCTTGCCTCATTGATATAGTCGAGGGCTGCTTCGAGACTGTTGAAAGGAGTCAGGAAGGAGCGGCCATAATACTTTTCCTTCTCTTCTTCCGTTACAATCTCGCCACCTGTCTGAGAAACAAACAGGCGCGTCAGAAGCTTGGACTTGTCAAACGCTGGCAAATCAGATGCGTATGCACCAACTGTCTGTTGTTTGTTCATGGTTCTTTCCTTGCCGGTAATGTCATAGCTGCTGATACCATAACTCTTCCATGCATTAAAGTATGCTTTCAAAACTCCGTTGCCAATCAATGGAGAATAGGCACGAGGCTTGAAGATCTTGTTGTCATTGAAGTAACTGTCCAGGTCGCTGGTCATCTCCGTGTTCATTCTGTTGGCAGGCAACGACATCTTCTCTACGAAACAATAGTTGTATGGATAGAATTTTTCCGTATATACTCCTAGTCCCTGCAGATAGTCGTAAGACTGATAGTTCACATCACCACTGATGTTGTTGTCGGTCTGTGCCGTATTTCCCCATATCACGGAGTTACCGCCAATCAGGGAGTTCTCTTCCTGGTAGATTCCGCCACCGATGGTTGCCTCGTTTTTGGCGATGGTACATGAGATGACGTAGGCATGGTAGTTCTTAGTGTCTTCGTTCTGGTCGTTGAAACGAAGTGCATAGATGGCACCACCTTTCTGTGCCTTGTTTCTTACGATGACACTACCGCTTACGATGCTACCCTTCAGCAGCATGAGAGCACCGCCCAGGGTAGCCTGACAGTCGGAAATCTCACAGTTGCGGACATGTGCCATTCTTGGTACAATGGCTGCACCACCCATACTCTTGAAGCCCGACTTGTCGCTAGCATTACCGTCAATCAGGCGACAGCCGTCTATGATGGTATTGTCTGTCAAGGCAGAGGTGTTGTAGTCGTCATAGTCTCCCGTAGGCCATTTGCCGAAGCACACGGTGTGGTAGCCGTTCACCTCCTGGTTAACGGCAGAACCTTCTTTTACTTCGGTCTTCGCACTTAATACCGTCTGGTAAGTGCTGATACAGTCGCGTTTGTCATTATCCCAATTATAGGTTCCAGCTTTCGGCTTTCCTCCTTCCTGGTCACCCTCATAGTAGCCACCCATCAGGCATACTCCGTTAGGAATCAGGAAGGTATAGCTCTGCGGGTCGCTAGGGTCTGCCAGCGTATTGGCATGATAAGTAAAGCGCTTTCCGGTTTCATCAGCCTGATAACCTGCTACTTTTACATACACCTGATGCTTTTGGCTATTATCTGTAATGCCCTGGTTCGCTGTTTTAAATTTCTCTCCTGCAGCAGTCAGCACACTTTGCAACTTGTCTGCGCAGGCAGCGTTTCCCGGACTGTCTCCACTTCTGTTTCCCCATCCGTTCTGGGTTACATAATAAATGTAATCCACAATACTTGCATCGTTCGTCTTTTCCGGTGGTGCGATATTCGCAGTATTGTCTGCCTCGTAGGCACCGATATCAATGGCGCAGTCCTTGATGCGGTTGGTATAGTCCATGTCGGTTTCAGGCAGGATGATTCCATTTCCTACATTTGTGGTTCCACCATTCAGACACTTGTTTCCCGTCAAACCACCCGCCTCGTACAGACGGAAGTCGTTCTTCAGACGAGCATTGCGGAAGCGGAAATTTCCGTTATGTCCACTTTCGTAGGTCTGGTCCTCAAATGGAAAAGCCAGATCTGTGCCAGTGAAATTTCCATCGCTTTCCTTGAATTTGTCGTTGATGTTACCACTGTTCATGTAGCAGTTGTGGGATGTTTTCATTTTGTCCCATGCAGCAGAGTTTACCTGATCTGTGATGCTTTTGCCGTTGTTGTAATTATCATAGATGATACAGTTGTAGAGCGAGAGCTGCGATGCAACTCCGGTTTTGGCATCCTGCCAGTGATAGATGCCGGTTCCGTTTGTCGCCATATTGTAGGCGATGGTATTGTTGTAGAACTTGGCACTCTCCAGGAAGATACCTCCGCCACGGCAGGTTCCGTTATAACAGCGGTTGTTTGCCACGACAAGGTTGTAGCCGGTGCCTTGAATCATATAGGCTCCGCCTCCATAACTTTCATCGCTGCTGGCAAAACTCAGGTTTCTCAGCAGATAACTGTTCGAAATCTTACTGTTTTCACCATCCATATACAAACCGCCACCACGCACACGACTGCCATGGTTGAAGTTGTTGACGATGATGAGGTTTTCCAGTTCTACTCCTCGGAATACGCGCACACCGGCTCCTCCGTCACGGTTGGCACCAGGATAGTTGATGATGTAACCGTGACGTACAGAGAAGCCATCCCATTTGGCGTACTTGTAATCTACGTAGTTTTTATCGTCTTTTAAATTTCCGTTATAGCGTACGGCATTACCGTCGGTACGTGAGGTGTTACCATTACCCGATGGCGACCAGGTAGGAAGGCAGACGTCTGGCTGATACAGTACATAGTGGCGTTCTGTATTCCCGCTGTTCATCAACTCCTTGGTATAGCCATATTTAGAGCCATCTTTAGGTTTGTCCTCCTGATACCACATTTCCTTGCTGCTGTCTGTGAAATAAACAGGCGATTCCTTTCTGATCTGGAGAATGGTCTCATACTTGGTCTTGTCCAGATTCTCGTATTCCTTACGTGCCGGTACGTATTGTGACAGCAGAGGATGGCGGTCGTCTTCTCCAGGATAGCCTTCGTATGGAAAACCGCCTATTACCTCCACCTTGTCTCTGACCACAAAGCCTTTGTAGTCTGTATAGATGCCTGCACCTACCCAAACTACTACCCGGTCTTTCTTGTCTGTGATATCCTTATTCAACTCTGCCGCTCTTTCCACAGCGTATTGCAGACCGCTGATGTAACGCTCCTCTCTGTTGTTGGTAATCTTGTTATAGGTGTCCCAGCCAGAGAGATACTGGTTGTTCTGGTTACCTGAACTTTCCCAGAATTTACCGTAAGAATCTATTTCTGAACGATACTTTCCTTTAGCTTGACTATAATCCGTATTGTCAATAGTAGTGCTAAGCAGCGTATTGTCATTCTGCTTTACATAGAAATCGTTGCCTGTTCTACCCTTTGTGTTATCACACATAGCGTTACCGATGATAGCCTTGTCCCAGCTGCTTCCGTCATATTCGGTTTTTGATTCATTCAGAAGATTGAAGTCCGGGTTGCCGTCCTGGTCGTCATTGTTGGCATCGCTGCTGCTTTTATAAATCTTGTTGTACGAACGCACGTAGATAATCTTTCCTGCTTTTGGCAGGAGAGCTTCGTATGCACCTAGGTCAGGAGCACCACCAAGGTTGCGGTCTTCGCCGGTGATGTCCTTGGTTGTTGCGTTGCTGGCTTGAGCGTTGTTGGCTTGAGCGTTGTTGATGATTCTACCTGCTTCTGCTGAACTGGTCAATGGTCGGAAGGATGAATAGCCTCCGTAATATACGTTGCCGCTCATCCGGGCACCCACTTCATTAGTTGGATTGCTGAAGTTCTTGGCTCCTTCTTTTCCAAGCGTGCTGATGTCCATGCTGTTCTTGCATTCCGAACCTTCCCATGCACCGTCGATGTACAGCTTGTTTCCTACAGCATACGAGGTAGCCTTCACAAGGTTGTAGTCTGGCGCTACTCCCTCATTGTTGATGATGCTTACATGCTTGAGTGTAAGAGTGTTGTTGCTGCCTTGGCTCTTGTTCAGATAGATGATGGAAGGCAGTTCAGACGGGTTCTGATTATGCGGATCCTTGCTTGTGTTGTTGTTGATGACGCAGTTTTCCAGCTCCAATTTTACATTCACGGCATCTGGCATGGTTGCGATTGCAGCACCATCTGTCGCCGTGTTGTTCTCAAAGATGCAATTCTTCAGCTTCACGGTGGTAGCCTCGCTGCTCTGGTCCATGCTACCTATCAGTACGCCGCCACCATAAGGCATGTAGGCAGTACCGGCAGCGTATGCATGGGTAAAGGCATAGCCGTCGATGGTGATGTTGGCACCCGCTTCGATGCGGACCAGATGGTAGAGACCTTCGTTGAGTTCAGAACCGTTCAGGTTTCCGTTCAGCTCGGTGCGGTATTTGATAGGGTCGCGGTCTTCATCTTTCGGATTCGGGTTCTCCGAATACTCTGGATAACCGCCATATACGGTAACAGGAAGTACGCAAGGTTGAATGTTAAAGGTGCATGACCTGGCGTCTGTTTCCTCGAACGTGTAGGCAATCTTCGGTTCGAAGATACCCTCACGGCTGCAGATTTCAAACCCCCAACCGCTGTTCTTCTTAATAGTGAAATCCTCTGGTGTAGTATTGTCCTTGGTAACTACCTTAACCTGTTCTCCATCCTTGATGTCGGCAAGATAACCCAATACTTCATCTACAGATGATGAGGTATAGCTCTTTTCCCACGACTCTCCTGTTCCGTCCACCAGTTCTCGTGAACGGTCAAAGTAGATGCGCAGGCGTTTTTGGGTATCATTCTTTTCAAATACAAGGTCTTGGCTGTCAGTCATATAGGCTCCTGCTGACGGAACCGAACTGATAGCCTTTCCGCTCAGGTCTATTTTTGGCTGATACAGGTAGGAAGATGGCAGGAGGGCATAGCTGATGCCCACGTTGCGCAGACGGGTACCTTTCACGGTTTCCCAGTAATAGTTCACCGTCTTCATGTCTGTAAGCACGCCACGTTTCTCGTTGAAGGCTTCCACCGTGTTGTAAGGTGCTTCTGTACCCATCACGAATCCCTTGCCTGAGTAATACGTGTTGATGGAGAGGGTTCCGCTCTGATAGGTGTTGGTCCATTTGGCTGCATTTACATCCGAGATGGCGTTGTTGTAGAACTGTACGGTCTTTTCTGATGGCTTGGCTGCATAAATCTGTGCCATGGATGCAGAGTTGCTGGTGCCAGACTTGTGCCGGAGCAGCGAGTTGTTCCAGATGACATTGTTGGCAAGCAGACCCTTTTCCTTGATATACACACCACCCGTATTGGATGACATCTCGTCAGCATCATCCTTAGTGTTGGTGGTATAGTTGTTGACGATGGTGTTATTAATCACCAGTCCATGACCATCCAGATACACAGCACCATTTCGGGTACTGGTATTGTTGCTGATTACAGAGGTGGCAAGAATCTGGTAATAGGCTTTCGCCGAGTTATTAGGGTCACCCTTCAGATAAACGCCTGCTCCCTGATAGGCAGAACAGTTGGTTACCATGCTTCGAGTGATGAAGCCGGCTTCGTCAATATAGATGCCTCCGCCCTGGTAAGCCGAGCAGTCGTATACCAGGTTACCTTCCGTCTGTCCGTTCTTGCAGTAGATACCGCCACCACGAGGTTTGATACTTCCGATTTCTTTCATACCTGGGTTACAGAATCTCACGGTGCAGTAGCGCATTCGTGCATTCGGGTCGTTGATATAAACGCCAGCACCACAGCCTGGGGCGTATTTGGCTTCGTTCGTATCGTTATATTTACCTCCCTCAATGGTGAAGCCTTCCAGATATACTTCATCCGTAAAGGCTTCTTTTTCTGGCAGAGGAGCAAACCATACCACGTGGTAGGACCTGCTGTTCTGTATGTTCCAGGCTTCGTCCTTGTCGTTCCATTTTGCGTCTTCGCTTCCCTTAAATTCCGCACCTCTGATGATGGATTCCTGTTGCCATCCCCAAGGCTTTAAATTCTTGGCTTTCTTTATGCGTTCTGAACGACTTTTTTCATTTCCTTCAAAGGCACCATAAACGCTGATGCCATTCTTCATCAGCAGGGATACCGGGGCATAGGCATCATTGGCAATGATACCTTCTTTTACTTCATAGGTTCCGGCTGCTACCCAAACTTCTCCTTTCTCGCCTGGTTTTCCTGCTTGTTCTGCCTTTTCTGCCAAATCGTTGATGGCTCCCTGAATATCGTTCGTGGCATTTTCCCATGATGAGCCATCGCCTGTTCCTACTTTCTGGGGCTTCACGTATCTGATGCGTCCTGCCTTCATTCGGGCATACTCGTAGGCACCAATGTCGATGGTGTTGGTCTGGTAGCGTGTTCTACCCATGATGTCGGTAGAGGTAGTTTCCAGTTTTTCTGCAAAGTTTTTGTAGAATTCCAGCTTTCCCCTGTTCAGAAGGGCAGAGGTTTCCTCAAAAGTGAAGGCGGTGCTGTATAATTGCTTCAGATTACTGCTGAACGAGAAGTCGTAACCCTGGGTTACGGCACTCTGCTTGAACCAAGGGGCTGGCTCTATGCCGTGGTTCTCGTTGCTGATCCATACGTTTCCATTATCGTCGGTATTGGTATCGGAATTGGTTACCTTTACTTCCGGAAAAGCACAGGAATAGAAGGCAGGACGGGTGTCTTGCTTGCTGAGGGTCGTGGAATGCCAGAGCACGGTGTTGTAAACCGCTCCGCCGCCATTGCTACCTGATGCTCCGACTGTGGTCAGGTCTACTGCCGATACGGTGTTGGCTATTACAGAGCAGTTGACGATTTTCGATGTGTTCGAAAGTCGGATACCGCCGTTTGTATTGTTGTTGATGTTGCAGTTGTAGACGGTGGCTGTTCCGTCTATCCACATGCCGCCACCTTCGTTCTCGCTGGTACCTCGTTTGCCTGCTACATTATCAAAAAAGCTGCAGTAACTGATGGCAGACTGCTGGCTGGTACAGGAATTATCCACATAGATGGCACCGCCGCGCATGCCGTAGTTGTTCGCAAAGTTACATTGCGAAATACGGAAGTAACGGCTGCCGGCATTGTTGTCGTTGCTGTTGTTCACCACGTAGATGCCGCCGCCTCTGCCGTCTGAAGTCGAGTTGTCGCCCTTGGCATTACCTGCTGCGATGAGGAAACCGGAAACGATGGTTGGCTTGCTGCCGTCGTTGGTGTTGTCCTTTGTTACGCCCATCTGGAGGGTCAGCACATGCGTGGCATTGTCGGTGCGGGTGGAGTTCTCTGGGTAGATAATCAGCTGCTGGCTCGCCTTGTCGTTGGTGTTGCGGTCGCCCACCAGAGCCGTCTGATACTTCATCTGATATTTATGTCTGCCCGTAGGGAGATTGTTCTTGATGGTTTCTGTTCCTGCAAAACCTCCATACATGGCAACGCCCGAAGGGAGAACGAAGCCTCCCTCCGGTGCCTTGTAGATGTGACCGGTAATATCCTCGTAGCCTTTCACCCAGATTTCGTCACCAGCCTTGGCTAGGCGCAGCGCATTTTCCAGGGTGATTGCCTGAGTCCATGATGAGCCGTCACCCACGTCTGTTGCCTCAGCCGTTACATAATAGGTCTTGCTGTCCTGTGCGAACAGGGGGTTGACACAGCTCAGAAAGATGAGGGCTGCTATGATTTTCCTGTATGTCGTATGTTGTATTCTCATGCTGAAAAGAGTTTTATATGTCGAATTTGCTGATTGTGATATTTGGCTCCTCACCGAGTTTGCTGCCCGATATTCTTGCATTGATCTTGTACCAGCGGGCTGGGATAAAGCCATCTTTCAAATTGCTCATGTCAAATGTCACGTTGTATATCTTGTTCCCTGTTGTTCCTTCTTTCTCTGTGTCAAGCTGGAAGGTGATGCGAGGAGGATTGGTTCCGTCTGGGAAGGTATAATGATATACTCTTCCGTTGCGCTTGCTGATTTCCGAGGTGTTCAAGAAGGAGGTCTGTCCACTTACCGAAACCATAGAAGATACATTTTTATGGTAAAGGGTAGGGAAGAGTCTGCCATATCCAGAACCGGAAACGGTTGTTCCTGCCGGTTCTCCGTGATAAGTAAAACCTTGTACTTTCACATTTTTATATTTCAGATTTCCATCTTCGTCTTTCTCGTAGGCTCCCTTGGCATCCCATTGGATGTCGAGCTTGGTGGCAAGCCTGCCCAGCACCATGCGCCAGTATTGCTTGGTGTTGATATCGGCATTGATGTTTTTTTCTACTTTTATTTCGCGCTCATCGGTAAGAATTTGCGTCTCTGAGTCCAGCTTGAGTGCATATCCTGTGGCTACGCTGATAAACTTGGCTATGTCTACGGCTCCGTCTTTATGAGCATAGTCGTTGCTAATCTGTAATTTGTAAATATCCTCGTTGCGGTTTGTGCCGTCTTCTGTTATCTTGTTCAGTTCCCCCTCCAGATTCAGTCCTTCTCCGTTACTGTAGGTAACCCCATAAACGCAACAGGTGCCTAGCGGCAGATACATCGTATAGGTGCGAAAGCCGTTGGCATCAGGTCCTGAGAGGGTTGAGGTGGCGTGGGTGACGAGTTTTCCCCGGTCGAATTCTTCCTTGGTATAGGTATCGTAATATACCATTTTCAGGGGTGCTCCATCTATGATTTCGTCGCCTTGGGTCTTTTCCGTATAGGCGATGATAATGGTGAGCCGGTCCCAATCCACCTTGTCGTTGGTGTCTGCTCCCGGGTCTCCGACGCGGGTGCTTGACTTGTCGTTAGGCACGGAGAGGGTGAGCGAGATGGGAACCAGCGTGTCCTTTGCCCTCTCCTCGCCCTGCTCGCTTCCGCTGCATCCTGCCAGCATGATAAGCGATAGTATCGCAAATATGTATTTCGTAATATGATTCATGTATCAAATCTTTATTGCCGTTGAATTCTTCATTCTTCATTCTTCGTTCTTCACTCTTCACTTAAATCTCTTCACTTCATTAAATCTCCACATCGTGGCTTCCGCCCGGCTTCCAGTCGAGTTTCACGCTTACGCCTACGGCGGTGTTGCTGGTAGAGAGCGAACCGTCTTCCTTCAGTCGGGTCTTGATAATCTTAAGCTTGCCGGCTTTCAGTGGTTCGTTCATGGTGAAGATGGTTTCGGTGTATTTGCCGTTCACCTTGGCGATGACGTGGTAGCGCCATTCCGGTTTGATGCTCGGGAAGCAGACTGTGTAGAGGGCATCGTGGGTTGGGATGGAGTTGGTGATGAAATCCTGGTTGATTCTCTTTGTCCTGACCATCGTGTTGAGGCTGGAAGAATAGGTGCTGTCGTTCACCTGGAATTGGGTTGCCATGCCTTCTACGAATCCCCAGAGTTCGGCGGGCTGCACCTTGCTCTGGTCGATAACCACCACAGCAGAGCTGTTTGCCATATAGAGTGTGGTTTGCAGGTCGTGTTCGAAATCGTTCTCGTCGATGGTGAGTCGTGAAGTGAACAGTCCGATGTTGTGACTGTTGATGGTATCTTTTGTCTCTTGCTGCAAAGCGAGTGATTTACAGGAGTTTGCGTTGATAATCTTTACGTTGTCTGCGCTTCCTGTGTTGGCGAGAGAGAGGTTCTGATAGTTGTTGCGGGGCAGATAGATGGTGTAGGATACCGAGTTGGCACCCATCTTGTTTGCCTCGTGGTGGGAGAGTTCTTCGCCTACGAAGAAGGAGAGGTCGTTGTCGTGGGCATGGTCGGTGAATACCTTACTGAGTGCCTGTTTCAGTCGGGCTGCAATCTCCTGTTCTTCGATGAGATTCAGATCCACGTCAATCACGGTGTTGATCTGCGTATTGAGTTGCAGATTATATTGTATCTTATAGTCTTTGCCGCAGTCGCTCATATCTTCATCAATGCATGAAGATAAACTTGCGATGACGCTGATGGTCATCACGGCTGCCAGTAAAGTGTTATATAGATTTTTCATTGTACTTTTTGCATTCTTAATGTTCGACAATCTTCCTCCACAAATATGATTATAATTTGCGATTTCTATTGCACACTACACGAAAGTTCAGCAAATAGCTGTGTATAAGGCTGTTATGTGAGTGTAGTGTGGCCGTTGACACTACACGAATACTACACTACATTACACGGAGCGAGAGTAAACGGCTCCGCGTTTATACCTTGCATAATTCAAAAAAAGTAGTAACAGCTG
>ERZ1026852.625-NODE-625-length-21501-cov-8.487923_pt1 | contig 21501 bp, 13 predicted proteins | sample MGYA00380156_ERZ1026852 | MGnify/ENA primary metagenome ERZ1026852 (study PRJEB33269, sample SAMEA4719792) | human gut metagenome | biome: human-associated habitat; feature: organic feature; material: feces | place: Cameroon | collected 2013-10 ...
AGAACAGAAAAGGATAGCATGTATGAACTGTCCGCAAAAAATGACCGACTGATATCGAACAGCAGGAGGGACGTATCCTCAGACAGGGCAACCGCAATAACACCGTGCATATTTACCGTTATGTCACAGAAGGGACATTTGATTCGTACAGCTGGCAGGTGATCGAAAACAAGCAGAAATTCATCAGCCAGATCATGACAAGTAAATCGCCGGTACGAAGCTGTGAGGATGTGGATGAAGCAGCACTTACTTATGCCGAGGTCAAAGCACTTGCCACAGGAAACCCTTATATCAAGGAAAAGATGGACTTAGATATTCAGGTATCCAGGCTGAAACTGATGAAAGCAAACCATACCAGTCAGATCTACCGGCTGGAGGATAACATTGCAAAGAATTATCCGAAGCAGATCGAAGTTCTGCAGGAGCGGATTCGGGGATTTCAGACAGATATGGAAACCGTGCAAAGAAATCTACCGGCAGAGAAAGAAAACTTCTCGATGAAAGTGGGAAACCATATTTTCACGGACAAAAAGGAAGCAGGAAGTGCAATCCTTGCCATGTGCAAAGGGATGGATTCCCTGCAGCAGGCAGTGGAGATCGGTGCGTATGCCGGGATGACGATGAAGATATCGTTTGATTCCTTTAACCGGAAATTTGTGATGAGCCTGAAAGGAGCCTTGAGCCACAGTTTTGAACTTGGTCCGGATGCGTTTGGAAATATCACAAGGCTGCACCATATCCTGGATGGCATGGCGGGGGAACTTTTCGAGGCAGAGACAAAACTTAACAATGTGACACGCCAGTTAGAAACAGCGAAGCTGGAGGTGCAGAAACCCTTCCCGGAAGAAGCAGAATTAAAGGAGAAGATGGAGCGGTTAGCACAGCTTGATGCACTTCTTAACATGGATGAAAAAGCAGAGACACCGATGGTTGAAAATGAACCAACGGTCACACCACTTGGTGACTGGCTTACAGAGCACCTTTTACCGGAGTTTATGGAGGAATATGAGATATCCGAGGAGAGAGCAAGAGAACTGTTAGCCGATGTCCTGCCGGAAGAGGAGAATGAGATCGTATGCTTTTCATCGGAACAGAATGCGGAGAGTCTTGACAGTGAAGAAATGCAAAAGCAGATGGCAGAGTATATGGATGGTGATTATTATGCCATTCCTCTTTCTGATACGGAATATCTGATCGCTCCCAAAGTGGAACAGGACGCCGTAATCTATCTGAGGACGGTACTCAGCCACTTAAGTGATTCGGTTCTGTCTTCACCGGCAATGAAAACACATGCGGCTTATGAGTACGATGCCGGGGAAAACCGGATGAAACCGTTTGACCATTTAAGGATTTTAAGAGGACTTTTGGCGGTAGGAGAAGAAAGAGCGGTTTATCATGTAAGACCAAGAGAACCGGCCGATACCAGAAGATCACATGGGATGCATTAAACAGCGTTTGGACAATTTGTCCAGACAGAAAGAATATGAGGTGAATCGACATGAAGAATTATCAGGAATTTATGGATTATGTAAAAGAAAATGTGGCAGATTATCTGCCGGAGAAATTTGAGCAGGCAGAGATTACGGTGCATCAGATGGTAAAAAACAATGATGTTGTGTTAGATGGGTTAAATATTCACGATCCAGACAGCAATCTTTCTCCCAATATTTATCTGAATCCACTATATGAGCAGTATGAAAATGGAAGAGATCTGGATGAGATCGTTGCAGAGGTAGCCGATACCTATGTAGAAAATATGGGATCGGCACTCACAAGAGATTTTCAGCTCAATGTAGAAGATATCAGAAACTTTGAGGCAGTCAAAGACAATATCTTTCCGAAACTGGTGAATCTTGAAAAGAACAGCAGCCGTCTGGAACATGTACCATATACACAGAAGGAAGATCTTGCAGTCACTTATCATATCAAGATGACAGGGGATTCAAGGACTCTCGGTTCTTTGATGATCACGGATGCAATGCTGGAAGGGTACGGTGTGAATAAGGAGGAGCTGCATGGTTTGGCAATGGATAACATGGGACGATACCGGGATGATATCAAAGATGTACAGGAAGCAATCGCATTGTGGAAAGAGTTTCAAGACAGCCCGTTAAATGGTATCCCATCTATCGGAATTCTAGTGCATACGCCAGGACAAACAGATTTGGATGATGAGCAGTTAGATCTGTTATCCGGACAAAAGATCGATCTGGATATGATGCAGTACTATCCGGTGATCTGTAAAGAAGAGGCTGCCATTGAAAAAATATGTGAACTGATCGAAAATCTGCCGGAAGTCGGAATAATCGGGAAAGTGCCGGAGAGAATATCGACGGAGCTGCTTCTTCGGGAACTGGATCAGGGAAAGAATATCTTTTCGGATAATGAGAAAAGTCTGATCCGGGAGTATGGTTTGCAGATGAAAGATGAGCGGAAAACAAGAGAGCTTGCGGAAAAACTATGCAGCAGAGATAGGCTTGGAAATCAGGATGCAGCATTGGCTATGATTACGGCAAGGAGAGAATTGTGGAAAGTTATGGAGAAAAAAGTTATTAGTTTAAAATACAGTAATTAATGTAAGAAAATATATAAATTGGAGAAAATTTATGGGGAGGTATGAAAATACAAAATCAATATTGATATCACATGCGGGGGCTGTTATAATTAAACAAAAATGATGTCACATGTGATGTTGATATAGAAAGGAGTGGTTGCATGAAAACCATAAAAGATATCAGTGAATTATCAGGAAATATAAAATTAAGACTTCCAAAGTCATTGCATGAAGCTTTGTTGCGACAAGCAAATTTTGAAAATGTAAGTTTAAATCAGTTGTGCTTAATGTATTTAAGTGCAGGAGTTTCCCAAAATAATAATTTAGGAACATATGAATTTAATCACAGATTAGAAGTAATAGCTAAGGAAGCAAAAAGTGACGACGAGTTATTTGAAAAATTGGAAAAATTGAATGATGAGGTAGAAAGAATTAAACCCTTATTAATGCGTGAACTAGAGGGGGCATTGAATGAAAACAAGCGACAGATGAACGATTATGTTGAAGTGCTAAGAGCAATTTATCCTATTTATCAAGGTGATATTGTAGGAGAAAAGTTGCCTATGCTAAAGTTGCCTTCTGCAAAAATAGTCATGAGACCAAAGGAAAATGAGAAATTGGACTATAAGCATATTGAGAAGGTAGTAAAATCTCAGTGCGAAGAGGCTGTTATTTCGTATGGGGATTTTGATATATTTTTGCCTAGAGAGAAGCAAGTTATAGATGAAATGTATTATAAGTCTATTTCAGTTCATTTTTGTTGCGATTTTTATACATTAAGAAAATTAGTAAATAAAACAAAAGAAGCACTTTGTGCTATGCCAGAGGCAGACAGAATGTCTATACTTGTGAAGCCAAGTTATCTACACATTGCAACAAGGATTTTATTAGAAAAGAATGTATAATGGAGATATCGTGATATTTATATATTAAAAATAACACTACAACTATATTAGAAATTACATTATATTTAGGGGATTTTAAGAAAAGAACTGCTTCGGTGGTTCTTTTTTCGTACACAAAAATACAGAACAGGAGGCGAAAACAAATGCTAAATTTATTCAGAAAGGACACGCTTACACCGCAGACGGATCGCATCTACAAGGTTCCGCTGTGCATTCAGGATACCATTCCCATCTACCGGATTGCCGAAAATGGAATCTTTGAGCTGGAGAGTCCGACTAACAAAGACGGTGGGAAAAAGAAGCTGCATCAGTTTGACAAGATGTATCTGTTTGAGGATATCAACTTTTCCACGCAGGATGAAGAAGAAAAGGAAGAAACCGGGAAACGGTTTGAAACGCTGCTTCGTTCCATGAATGTCAGTTACAAGATCATCGTATCCAACCATTATGCCGATAACGGAAAGCTGCGGGAGGAGATCCTGCAGAAGGCAGTGAGCAAAGAACAGGAGCCTTTGGCAAGGGAATACCACCAAATGATCGAAGAAAGGCTGCAGGAAGGACGGGGAGGACTTTTACAATCCAAGTATTTCATAGTTACATGCAGAAAGCCAGATTATGAGAGTGCAAAGAATTATTTCAATACCATAGAGTTTTCTATTCAGCAGTTATTTCACCGGCTGGGAAGTTGCCTGATCCCACTCGATGCCACGGAACGCTTGCGGGCACTGCACAGTTATTACCGCATGGGTGACGAGGCATCTTTTTCTTTTGACTGGAATGAATATCTGCATCTGAAGCGTGACTGGAGAAATGACATTATCAATACTTCTCTGCGGGAGTATCCGGAGTATCTGGAGATGGAGAGTGGAAACTGTGCCTGTGTGATGTTTATCCGAAAATATCCGAACGGACTTACCGACCAGTTTTTAAATGAGCTTACCAACATGAACTTTCCTCTTATTTATACAATGGATGTGGAGCCGCTTGACAATGATGTGGCTTATCAGATGGTGATGAAGAAATATATGTCAAATGAGCGGAGCATTAACCGGGAACAGGAGCTGAAAAACGAAAACGGTGATTATTCCACCAACATCAACTATGAGAGAAGAAAGCAGCAAAGAGATACGGAGGAGATGTTAGACCGCATTTCTTCCTTTGATGAACGGCTTCTTTATGTGGGGATCACGATCGTTATCAAAGCATCGTCCAGAGAAAAACTGGAGGAGCGGACGGAAAAAGTCCGCATCATAGGAAAAACACATAACATGGATATCGTTCCCCATTCATACAGGCAGCTAGACGCACTGAATACTTCTCTGCCGACGGGTGCAAGATTTGTAAATACGATGCGGACCATTACATCGGAGGAGCTTTCGATCTTTATTCCGTTCAATGTGCAGGAGATCCATGATGATCTGGGATACTGCTATGGATTTAACAAGGTATCGAAAAATCTGATCATTGGAAACCGAAAACTGTTAAAGAATGGAAACGGGATGGTGTTTGGAGTACCCGGTTCCGGAAAATCTTATAATGAGAAATCGGAAATGGGACAGGTACTGTGCTTCTCAAAGGATGACATTATCGTGGTAGATCCAATGGGTGAGTACAAAGGCATTGCTGCAGCATGGGGTGGTCAGTATATCAATCTGACACAGTCAGCGGAAAATGTTTTTTATGTCAATCCGTTTCATGTACCGGACGAGGTGCCGGATATAGACCGCTTTGTGGCAGAAAAAGCAGAGTTTGCATATGCCATCTGTGAGCAGGCGCTGAAACCGGCACCGCTTACCAGCCGCCATATCGCTGTGATCGATAAGGCAGTCAGCAGTATGTATGAGGAATATTTTAGGAAAAGAAAGGATAAACGAAGAAGAAAGAACCGACCGGAATCGCCAACCATTCCTGTGATGCGAAACAGGATCATGGAATTATATGATGACAACGAAGCGGCAAAGGAAATCGTGGAGCAGCTGGAGGTATTTGCGGATGGTACGCTGGATATTTTTGCGAGAGAACAGTCCATATCCGATGAAAACCGTTTTACCGTATATGGGTTTTCGGAGCTTGGAAAGCGGATGCGTGCGATGGCAATGCTTGTGATGATCGAAAGCATCACGGCGAAGATCAAATATAATCAGTCTGACGGAGTTGCCACCTGGGTTTATGTGGATGAAATGCATGAACTCTGGGGAGAGGAATACAGCTTACATGCATTGGAAAAGATGTGGCGTGAGGTCCGCAAGCGGGGTGGTATCTGCACCGGCATGAGCCAGAATCTTATAGATGCAAAACGGAACCGTTCCACGAAAACAATGGTATCCAATTCGGAGTTTATGCTTTTGCTTGACCAGGGCACAATGGATAAAGAAGCGGTGGAAGATCTGTTTGATATTTCATCGGAGCAGCTTGCCTGTGTCAATGGAGCAGAGCCGGGAACAGGGCTTATCCGGTTTGGAGATAAGATCGTTCCTTTTGACAATACAATGGAAAAGGACAGCAGTCTGTACCGGTTATTTAATACGAATTTTCATGAGATGGTGAAAGACAAAAATGTAAAGCAGACAGTGGAAAAATAAGGACAAGTGAATTGACGAAAATCGTTGAATTGTGACAGGAAAAATGATATATTAGTAGCATGGCGAAAGCCATAGGAAAGTACCCATGACAGGGTGGTAGCCTCCCAACACCAATGACCGGCTTGCCGGAATACATAGGAAGGGAGGTGGCGCCAATGACAGCTTTTGAAATCCTTTCGATTTTCCTGGGCATACTGACATTGTTATGTGCCTTCGGTAGTCTTGTTATAGCGTTGCTTGCCTTTCTCGACAAGAGAAACAAGCGAAAATAAAAATGCCTATCCTGTCGGCCAACAGGATAGGCGGTGTTCGTAAGAACACTTAGTCTAACCGGGAGCATCCACTTTGGAGTGGGTGCTTTCCTTTTCTGATATCAATATATCACATTTCCCCAGACTATTCAACAGAAAATTGAAAATCTCACGAAGTACTATGATGAGAAATCGGAGGTGGTGATCAATGGATCAGCTCGACAGAGAGGTCATTGAATCCTTGAGTGAGCCGGCAAAGAGAGTATTTGGGAGTCTGGATTACCGTTCCAGACAGCGAATGTTAAAGAAAGCCAAAGCAATGGCGAAGGAAGAAAAAACAAGAAACCAAAAGAGAAGCCGGGTAAAGAAAAAGGGGATTGAAAAACAGAATAAAGCAAAAAGAAAGAAAAAGGGCAGTTCATCCAAAAGTGAACGAGTCCTTTTTTCCATTTATGAAACAAAAGATCTTATGGTGCAATCCATGCATCTGATGCTGCTTGGAAGCAGCGTGGCAGACAATGCTTATGAAGAAAGAGACTTTGCTCATACGGATGAGCCGCAAGTTGCTTTATCCAGAGAGACGGTTCAAAAGAGCAGTCGGGTGGCAATGGGAGGTATGCGGACTTTAGTACAACGAAACCGACACAAAAAAGCACAGAGAAAGGCTGCAGGGAAATCTACACAGGCGGTTCAGACAGGTGCAAAAGCGGGAACGCAGGCTGCAAAAACACTTGTTAAGACAATGCAGAGCATCGTGAGATCAGTGGCAGCAAATCCGGTCGTGTGGATCGTGCTGCTTGTCATTATCTTGCTTGCTGTGATTGTCGGGGCAATCGGTACTATTGTTGGTTCCGGTGGAGCTGCTAATGAATCACAGGATGGAACCTATCAGGCACAGGTATCGGAAAAGACAGAAAGTTACCGGGAGATGGTTTCAGAGTATTGTGAAAAATATGGTATTGATGATTATGTGGATCTGTGTCTTGCCATGATCGAGCAGGAGAGTGGAGGAAATCCGCCGGATGTGATGCAGACAGCGCAGTCTTATTATAATGTGAATCCGCCTATCGACAGTGCAGAGGAAAGCATAGACTGTGGGACACATGAACTGTCAGACTGCCTGACAAAAGCAAAGTGCAAAGATCCCAATGACATCAACGGAATTTCCCTTGCCCTGCAGGGATATAACTTTGGCAATGGCTATATTGACTGGGCACTTAAAAACGATGGTTGTTATACCAAAGAAAATGCACAAATCTTTTCGGCAAAGATGTGTGCTGAGCTTGGTTATGCTTCTTATGGGGATGTGGAGTATGTGCCTCATGTACTGCGGTACTATGTGATGAATGAAGAAACGAGAGTATCCAATGAATCTGCCAAAACAATCTTAGAAGAGTTAAAGAAAAACAATACGGCACCGGCAGAGGCATGGGATGTGATCGAGAAAGGTGCCTCCCTGATCGGAAGTGTGCAATACAGCATGGAGAAACGGCAGGAAGACGGAAGAGACAAGCCTGAGTTTTTGGACTGCTCTTCTTTTTCGGCATGGGCATTTCATAAGGCAGGAGTGACCAGTGTGCCATATGGCTCCACGACGGCAACCTTTATCGGCTCCAAAAAGTTTCACGATATTTCTGCTGATCACTTGCAGCCAGGCGATATTGGAATAAAAAGCAGGACCGGTGAAACCGGTGGAGCAAACCATGTAGGGATTTACTGTGGGAAACTGAAAGATGGCAGAGTAGTATGGCTTCACTGTACCAGTTCCAGTGGCTCCTCTTTGACAGGGAATATTGAAGGTGCGATGTTTGGGGTATATACGAATTTTACATATTTTAGGAGACTAAAGAAGTGGGACAAGAAGTAGCGTTTGGACAAATTGTCCAGACACAGAGGAAGAGGAAAGAAAGCAAGCGTTTAGACAAATTGTCTAGACGCAGAAAGAGAGGAGACTATGCTTAGAAAAATACGGCGATTTTACTGGAAACAACGAGACAGAGGACTTGGTAGGCAGACTGTTATGGCGGCGGTGGGCGCAGCTTTATTTTTGATGATAATTTTGGGAGCAGTGACAAAAAATGTGATTATGCCAAAAAATGAGAGTCAGAAAAATGTTGCGAGAACCGAGACTGCCAGTGGAACTGCTATCGGAGCCGAGCCAGCATCCGGAGGAGGTGTTGCGATAGAGAATATAGAAACAGGCGTTGAGTCGGAGGGTGAAAAAACGGATTCCACGGCAGATGATTCAAATAATGATGTGTCTGTAGACATGACGGATCTGGAACCCTTTTTGGGGTTTATGTCGGAGACGGCCTATGAAGAGTTAAAAACGTAGTTGGTTCAGATATGTCAGGAAAGAAACTGCAGCTCAGTCAGAAAGCTGACTTATCAACAGACACAAGCCTTTGATGTGACAAGTTTTATCCTGTTGCCCGATGGCAGTGTTTATCAGTGCAATTATAATCTGAAAAGTTGTCAGATGTCTGTTTTCAAAACGGATTATACGGAAGTCCAGATCAATCAGATGAAAGAAAAGCAGTTGCAGGAAGAACAGCAAAAACTGGAACAGGAGCAGAAAGCGGAAAAACAGAAGCTACAAAAGAAAAAGGTAGAAAAGAAAAAACGATTAAGAAGAAAAAAGCAAAAAAGAAGCCGGTGAAAAAGAAGGTTAGCTGGATGAAGTTTATGGAATGATGAAAAGCACCAAACTTCATTATGCCAGTGAGGGGACACACAATACCATGAAATTGTCTGATCTGGAGAAAATGACAGGCGGAAGATATACGATCTTGAATATTCCTTTGGAGGGGGAAAAAGAGCTGATCCCCTTTTATGACCGCTTGAAAAAGATGAAAGTAGCTTTTGCGGAACTGCCGGACTTAAATCTGGGAGACGGCTATACACAGATCGCATACAATCCGGAGCAGGTGGAGAGCGTGCGTATGGTCATTGAATACTACAAAAAGAAATTCAGGGAAGAAGCGAAAGAGATCGATCTGGACGAATATATGGGAATGGCAAGTCCCGGAGGACTGGAATATCTGGATGAACTTGCCGCCAAAGGATATGAAGGCAGGATGCATGAGGAGCAGCTTGAGGAGCTTCAGCAGCGGATACAGGATAAAGAGTATCTTCCGATCAGTATCAATGTGGAATCCCTTCTTTTGCGGGAAGAAAAAGATGCTTATCTGTTTCGTATTCCCCGTGGCAGGTTGGGAGAAAATCTTTCCAGTGCCATACGGATCAAAAAGTCAGACTGTATTCTTTTGGATGAGGGACAGACTGTGATCACCTGCCTGAAACGAGAGGGAGACATCTGGGGATATGCACTGGATCAAAGGCAGAACATCCATGAGAAAGAAAAAGTGAAACTGGACATTGAAAAATTGGAAAAAGCATTTGCCCCGGTGGGAAATGACCGTGTGAAAATGATCGAAAAACTGAAACCGGAGTATGCAGCGATCTTTCCATCTTTTAATCAGGGACAGGAGATGAAAGAAAAATCTTCTGTCCCTGAACCGGTTTCAGAGAAAACAGTGGGGAAAGTGTTGGCCCTGGAAAAAATGAAAGAGCGTTATCAAAGTCCGGAATACATCCCGGTAACCTTTGACATGGAAACACAGATGGTGGCAGAATCACCAAATCTCTATATAGCCAATCTTCCAAAGGAGCCGCAGGAATCCAAAGACTTTATCCGGTGTATTTCCTTGGATAAGGCAGAAGTAAGTATTTCGGAGGATGGAAAACGGCTGCAGGCATACCTGAAGCGGAGCGGAACTTCTGAGGTTCGGGAAATTGATCTGGAGGGAAAAGAGCTGCGAAAATACAGCAAAAAGAATGAAGACATCGCAGCGGAGTGTCTGAAGTATCAGAGAAGCAGAGGGAAAGAGAGGCAGCCGGTGCCGGAAGAGATATTGCGGCACAAACCGGATGTAAACCTTAAGAAACGATAGGAAAGCAGTGTGAAATAAATGATCAGCGTTTTTACACGGCGAATTTATAGTTTCAGCTCAAACTTTGTGGGCTGAGAAAGGAATATAGGATCTATATGAAACGAAAGAAAGAACGCTCCCGTGCAACGCATGTTGCCGGTGACAGCAGAAAAAGAAGATTACACCAATTATTCAAAGTGTGTGCGGTTTTGTTACTGCCCACGCTTTATTTGTTTTACAGTCTGAGCGGATTGTATCTTGTGGATGTGGAAATATCAAAATTGAAAGAACAGATCATCTGGTGTCTGCTGCATCCGCTGAAAGTTTATAATGACAAAAGTTACAGTATGGTTCTAGTGGGAGGTTTGTTGTGGATGATCTGCAGTTTTCAGGCATATAGTAAAAGCGACCATAACCGGATGCCCGGCAATGAGTTTGGTTCTGCCAAATGGGGTGAAGTGCGGGCATTCAATGAAAAGTATGCCGCAAGGACAGAAGAAACAAAGTCCGGTCTGTCTCCGGAAAACAAAGTATTATCTCAAAATGTGCGTTTCCGCTACGACTCGGATACTCTTCGCAATAACAACATTGTGGTTGTCGGCGGCAGTGGTGCCGGTAAGACAGCATTCTTTCTGACACCCAATCTAATGTCGTTACACGACTGCAACATCTACACGGATCCGAAGGGAAGCCTTGCGGAGGAGCTGGGAGCATGGCTGGCGAAACAGAAGAATACCAGAGTATATACGCTGAACTTGTGCGAAGTGGAGAAAAGCATGCATTTCAATCCGTTTCCGTATATCCGTAGTAAGAGCGATATCACGAAGCTGGTGACGAATCTGATCCAGAATACAAACTCAGCAAATATCAAAAATTCTTCTCAGGATCCTTTCTGGGAAAAGGCAGAGAGGATGTTCCTAGAAAGCCTTTTTCTCTATGTATGGATGGAGTGTCCGAAAGGGGTATATAACCCGAAAAGAGGGAAGGCAGAGCTTCTGCAGAGAAACTGGAAATCCATTCTTTATCTGTTAGATGAGGCACAGTTCGTGGATGAAGATACGCCGCCAAAGTTAGATGAACGCATGAAAGAACTGGCGAAGAAAAAGCCGGATCATCCGGCCGTAAAAGCATACCAGCGTTATAGAGGCGGTCCGGATGAAACGATCCGTTCCGTCATTATGACAGTCAATGCCCGGATGCAGCCTTTTGATAATGAGGAACTTTTGGAGATCTTTTCATCCAATGACATCCCGCTGGACGAGTTTGGAACGGGAATGGATGGAGACGGGAAAACAAAGAGCAACCTTTTTATCATCATTCCGGATGATGACGATACCTTTAACTTCGTACCGGGGATGGTGTACACGCTGCTTTTTCAAGAACTGTACCGGCAGGCGAGATTCTTTGGTGGAAAACTGCCGATGGATGTGGGATTATGGCTGGATGAAATGGCGAACATCAAGATGCCGAATAACTTTGATAAGATCCTTGCCACCTGTAGAAGCCGTGGTGTGTACTGTGTGCCAATCTTACAGTCCCTGGCACAGCTAAAAACGCTTTTTGCGGACGGAGCATGGGAAGGCATTGTCGGAAACTGCGACACTTTTATCTATCTGGGCGGTAACGAAGCAAGCACCTATGAATATGTCTCAAAGCTGCTTGGAAAATGGACGATCGACAAACGAACCAGTGGAGAAAGCAAAGGAACCAGCGGTTCTTACAGTGAGAATTACGATGTGCTTGGCAGGGAGCTGATGTTAGAGTATGAGCTTCGCCTGTTGCCGGATGATGAATGTATTATTTTTGTGCGTGGGGAAAATCCGATTCGGGATAAGAAATGGTTCCCGTGGGAACACGAAGCATATCTGGAAGCAAGAAAATGTGGTGCTTTTGTCCCAGCGGTGCAGAAAGAAAAACAGAAACAGCAGATGGAAGAATGTGACTTTATCGGGGAAGAGTCATTGGAATATCTCAAAAAGCAGCAATCGAAAAATGAAAACATCCGGCTGTATGAACTGGATGCCTTTTCTTTTATGATGATGGATCTGGATGCGATGGAGAAGAAGATTCATTCCACGCCAAAAGATGTCAAAGGGGCAGAAGTGGAAAAGACAATCACTGCCGGCATGATCCAGTCTGCGGTAAATCATGAAATGAAACGGGAAGCGGAAGAACGAAAAGTATGGTTTGTCGAAAACTTTGATAAGCTCACACTTCTTGATATCTATGCTTCCGAGTGGATGAGCGAGACGAGAAGAAAAGTAATCCGCGAACTGCTGCAGGCAGGAGCAGAGGAAGAGGTGATCAAGTCCATCATCCGTCCGGAGATTGAGGAGGGACAGGTGCTGCAGAAGAAGGGGATGTGGCTGGAGATGCAGCAATGTAGTTGTCCTTAAAGGAGTCGAAATTGCAGAAAATATGTGTGCGTGGTATTCTTGTTTGAAAAAGGAGAATATCATGAAGAATCAACAGGAACTAATAGATGAATATTTGTATTATTGTTTAAAACAAAGAAAGTTGGACGAGAAAACAGTTCGTGCATATCAAATTGATTTAAGACAATTTTCTGAATTTTGTGTTCAAAAGAAATTGGTAACTGAAAAAGCAGTAATTCGTCAATACATTTTGCATCTACACGAATCATACAAACAAAAGACAGTGAAACGTAAGGTTGCTAGTATAAAAGCATTTTATTCTTATTTAGAGGATGAAGAAATCATAGATGATAGCCCTTTGAGAAAGATTCGGACAGAATTTCGGGAAGAAAAAATTTTACCACGCTCGATTCCGTATTCTGTCTTGCAGTCATTATTAAGTAGTATGTACTCAAAAAAAAGCATAGAGAGTACTATATATGAAAGAAAATTGCTAAATCGTGACATAGCGGTGGTTGAAACGCTATTTTCTACAGGAATAAGAATATCGGAATTGTGTAATTTGTTGCAAAAAAATATTGACATTGAACAGGGGATATTTTGCATAAAAGGAAAAGGTGGGAAGGAACGCTATCTGCAGATAGGAACGGAAGAAGTGTTAGTGCAGTTGAAAGAATACAAGAGGCATTGGGAAAAGGAATTGGATGCGAGCGAATTTTTCTTTCTTAATCGCTATGGGGAACGATATTCTGAGCAGTCAGCACGCCGAATGATCCAGCGCTACACTCAAGAAGCAATGATTGAAATACATATTACACCGCATATGTTCCGCCATGCATTTGCTACATTACTCTTGGAGGAAGAAGTTGACATACGTTTTATTCAGAAAATGTTGGGGCATGCGTCAATCATGACAACGCAGATTTATGCTGAGGTTGCATTAAAAAAGCAGATGGAGATTTTGAAAATGAAACATCCTAGAAATCGAATGGAAATTTTAGAGAAACATATTGAAACAGAAGGTAAGGGGGTGGTATAATGGAATGATACTGATAATTGAATATTATCGGACGGAGAGATGTGCTGTGTCGGATAATTTTTAGTTATCCGACAGAAGTTATAATGAAATTCTATGGATAATAAGTAATTATCCTTGGAGTAATGTTGAAAATACCAATTTTTTGGAGGTTGATATGTATATCCCTAAAGACGCTATTTTAATGCTATCCGGAGTATCGTGTGTCGGAAAAACAACGACAGCATATGAGATAGTGAAGAATTATCCTGAATTTAGAAGAGTAAGTGAATACGATTTAATGAGAACAGTTGTACGAACTGCATATGAATATTTAGCTGAAGAGGCTTATATAGACAAGAATAAATTGAAAAGCAAATATAATGCGTTATTTAAGTCTATTACAAGTAACAATTTTGAAATAACAAAGTTACAGTCAGAACAATTACTTCCCTATGTTAAAGAGATAGTTCTCAGACAACAACGGCGACAGATTCCGACTATAATAGAAGGTACTGGTATTGTACCGAACACATATTTCCCGAATAACCAACCATTAGCATGGTTAACAGAACATGTGATATTTATTAATCTATATCTATCTGACGAGGAAGAACATATTTCCCGAAGACAATCACGTTCGGAGGAACGTGATTATCATGAATCGGTCAATAAAACAGAAACAATTATATCCCAATCTAGGGCAGAAAAAAATCAATTGTTACATATGCAAGCCATTAAACTACATCAAATTTTTAAAAATGTATTTAGCATAGATGTTTCAAATTGTACCCCGAATCATGCGGCAAGCAAAATAATGGAGTTTGTTTTTGATTATTTTAATAACTATAACTAACAATATAATTTATGGCATTAGTCAAAAAGTGTGTTGTGATGATTTGTAGATATAGTAGGCCAAAGTATCTTGATGAAATTCAAATATGATGATTAATGCCCAATTTTATATATCGTACAATTCGTTGTAGAGTTCTTCGGTCAAAGGAACTGATTGATTCCATACGTCCATAAATGTATCATAAAGATGCTTTCCTCGACTAATCGTATCACTTTCGGAAATTCCTATTATTTCAAATGAAGAATTAGTGATTTGAAGAGGGTATCCTTCGCTGTCGCATGTTATCGGACTATACAGAACAGCATTATCACTTATGATTATAGATTCTTTGCGTGGACATTTGTACAACCTAAACATTTCATTTACAGGTAAGTGAAATCGATTTTTCATCCTAACAGCCGCTTCTAAACAGGTTTGTAAATCTGCTAAGAATCTTCTCTCTTTATCTTTGCTTACAGCTTTTGTCATAGCTTCGCTTTGTGGATGCGGAAATAGACATCTAAAATCTACTCCATTTTTTATTCCTTCGATAGCCAGAAATTTAAAAAAATCATCATTTTCACCTGTAAATATCTTTTTATTTCGCCTGCCATAAAACCATAAACGTTTACCTTGATAATCAATTACATTTCTAATAAGTATTCTTGTAAGAACGCTGGTTGAAAAGCCTTTATGAAAAAGAATATGCTCTTTGGTAATTTCAGGGCTAACAATTGTAAAATTTCCATAATTGTCCTTCATAATTTGATCAACCAAGTCTCTGCAAGTGTCAGGAATCATTTGTTCTCGTTGCAAGATTATTTTTACTTCTTTTATATATGCATTCCAATAACTGTTGAAGTTTTTGATATCTGTATTTAACTCATTTGCCAATTCCTGCAGAAAACGTTTGAATTCTTCTCGTGTTCTTTTGAAATTATCATTTTCGTTACTTAATCGTATAGGCACGTATCGATTTAAAGGTTTATCTACCCATGAGGACCAATCAGGAATATGTTCAAATAATATTGGAATAACTATACTCCCTCCTGGCTCTGCAAAATGTGCACCATACACGACACCCGCTTCATACATTAACCAAGGATTCTTAAAATTATCTGATGTTATGCAAACGATACATTTATCACTTTTTAAAAGATTATTATGTATTTCATTATCAACGGAGGTTCCCTTATACATATCAGGAGAGAAAAACACTTCAAGCTTATTTCCTAATGCATTCAGGATGAATTTTTTTGTTTCTACTGCTAATAACCTACTTTTATCTTTTGACCAGCTAATAAATATTTCCATTTTATTCCTCCCCCAAATTGGTATTTTCAACATTACTCCAAGGATAATTACTTATTATCCATAGAATTTCATTATAACTTCTGTCGGATAACTAAAAATTATCCGACACAGCACATCTCTCCGTCCGATAATATTCAATTATCAGTACCAAATGTGAATAGTCTTGTGCAGAAGAATTCGACACATAGAAATCCTATAATTTTCAGAAAATTATCCAATAATGAAAATTTTAAATTGCATCGTTTCCTTGATTTAAGAAGTAAATGTTTGTATAGTTCGATAAATCATATGATTTCATACGTAACATATGGGTTGAATGCCAGGTTGATTCAAAAGTATACTAAATATGGTTACATATCGAGCAATACAAGGGGGAGAGATTCCGGTGCTATATAAGTATCGAAAACCGGATGCAAAAGATCTGTATCGGGTACAAGGATATGTGGATGCTTTGCTGGAAAAGCAAGTCAGGAAAATGATTGGAAGGAAGATGAAAGAAATGTTATGAGAAAAACCTAATAATTATGAAAAAAATCATATCTTTCTAGCAATATTGTTCTATCTGCGGTATACTAGATGAGAAAAAAGAACGACGCTATAGGAAGCAGATACAGGAACGTATGTGTTGATTCCGTTAATGTATTTATGTTCTTTTGCTTTATGGAAATAATTGATTTGCCACAATAAAAAATATTGATTTTTTAGATAACAGGTGGGAGGATGTGCATGGACTTAAAATTAAGAGTAGCAATTTGTGATGATGAGAAATATTTTCGAGAAGAAATTAAAAGGTTAGTCGAACAATATCTTAAAGAAAAGAAGATTATATTTTGTATTGATCTTTTTACAAGTGGTTTGGAATTTTGCAGCGATGATAATAACCTGCAACAATATGACATTATATTTCTCGACATTGGAATGAAAGAAATGAATGGGATGGAAACAGCGTATGCGATACGGGAAAAAAATCAGAATGTGGACATTGTTTTTATTACTATTATGATGGATTATGCACTTGAAGGGTATCGCGTGGATGCAGTACGCTACATATTAAAGGATGATCTGGAAAGCTTGCTGCCGGAATGTATGGATACGATTCTTCAGAAAAAACAGGAAAGGGAAATGGAATTTCCGTTTGTAGGGGGAAAGAGGAAAGTTCTGTTAAAAGAGATTCTTTTTATTGAGAGTAAATCACATCAATTATGGTTTGAGAGAACCGGAGAAAATTTATATATGTATGGTCAGATTAACGACCTGGAGTTGATTTTATCGAATTATGATTTTGTAAGGACGCATCAAAGCTTTTTAGTGAATCTTGTACATATAGAGAAAATAAATAACTATTTGCTATACTTGTCAAATGGTGCTGAAATTCCCGTGACAAAACAAAGATACGCAAAAGTGAAAGAGCAGTATTTAAGTTACAAAGAAAAAATGTAGTTAAACACGAGGTATAAAATATTATGGTAGAAGAATTTTTCAAAAGTATCAGTATTGTATTTTATGAAGCACTCTGTTGTGGAATCTTCCTGAATATGTTTTTGGAACAAAGATATCCGGCCAGATGGTTGAAATCATTATCCGTTTTTTTGCTGACAGGAGTGTTTTTGTTTTGGGCATTAATTACTCAGACGGGTGGACATTATGTTTTTCGCAGTATAGGGATTATTATAAGCATTGCACTGTTTGCTGTGATATTTTATACAGGGAAATGGCTGCTCAAGATATTTCTTAGTTTTATTTTTTATGCGATTTTATTCTGTGTTGATTATTTAGGATTAATATTGGTTGATTTATTGCTGGATTCTGCTGATTTATCAAACAGTGTAATTCAAGTGATTCTAGTCCTTTTGTGTAAGACGGTTTTGTTTGTGATTGTACTGATACTGGATTATTTTTGGAAAAGAGAAAAAGAGCTGGATGTAAAGAAATCAGAATGGATTTTAATGATTAGTTTTCCAATGATGACTGTAGTAATCATGCTTGTTATGTTGCTGTCTTTTCAACAGAAGAACAATTCTTTTGGATCCCAAACCAGCTATGATCCGGAGACAGGAGAGGAAACCGAAACCATCCATGCGGTGGGAACAGAGTATGAATCCAAAGATAAGGAGTATGTTTCCACAGATGGATTAAAAACCATGACGGTGGACAACTATGGGCGTGTATCCATCGACATCCAGGATGCCTTTGGCAATACCATCATTAGCAAGGATGAAGCAGCAGGCACCTGGACGGAAAGTACCTATGACTATGGGGATGAAGATGACGATAGCAGTAACTCTGATGACAGCGAGGAAGACGAGGATGCTGGAGATGTGGAAATAGAAGAAACTGCCCGTTTAGTGGAAGAAAAGACATATCCCTTTACTCCGGATGAGAAGAAATTCATTATCAATGAAAATGGGGAAACGGTGGCTAACTTTTACATGACCGGAAAAGGGAAGGACATCCTGAGCGGTACGAAGTATTTCTATGATAATCTGGGCAATGAGATCGGAACAGCAGCGTTTAGCAACGGGGAACTGGATGCTGCCCACTGTACTTCCTGGAGTTTTAGTAAAAGCGAGACGGAAGTAACCGGAGAAGACGAGGATGCGCAGACGATTTCTACCAGCTACAGCAAAGAATTAAATCCATCGTCTTATCAGTCAGATGTGGATACCGAAGATTATTACGACCAGTTCAATGATGCCGTATTAAGCGAGACGACTACAGAGAATGTAACCGATGCGGAGGGGAATGCCCTGTCGCAGAAAACCACTACCATCCGGGGAAAGAACCGATCCGAATCCACCACGACTTATGAAACGGACGACTTTGGCAGAACCACAAAAGAGGATACCGTCACCAAGAACTATCAGGATGGCAGGTGGCTTCCTGCCTATGAAACCCAGACTTTCTCCACCTATGATGAGAACGGCAACGTGAGCCAGACGGAGGCAAAGAGCCGGAAAGAAGGGGAGACAGAATGGGAAACCCAGACGGTTAAAACGGATTATGATGAGCAGGGACAGGTTACAAAGGAATACACTCCAAGAGGGACAAAAGAGGATGTTGCCACCAAGTATGAATACGACATCCTCGGACGAATGATTCAGTCCGGGATTCCACAGGAGAAAAAGGATGGAAGTATCAGTTACCAGACCACCAAAACCGAGTACGACAATACGGGAAATGTGACGGAACAGGAAGAACAAATCGATAGTGACAGGACAGCAAGAACCGAGTATACTTATGATAAACAGGGAAACCTTGTCATGGTCAAGAACTGCCTGGATGCAGATAAAGCACAGTATGTCCAGTATGTCTATGATGTGCAGGGGAACAAAGTGCGTCAGTTTACCGGAATGACCAGTCCGCTGACGATTACGGTATCGGAAGTGACGGAAGCAGAAGACAATGCGGATACTTTTTCTTACGCTGGGAAGAACTATCAGTTAGAGGTCAGCGGAAAGAAAAAGGCAGATAGTATTGCTGAGACAAAGTACGAATACGATGGGAAAAACCAGTTAATTTCCTATACCGATCCGGAGGGCAGGACGGAGACCTATACTTATGATGTCAACAGTAACCTGACCAAAACAGTAGATAAAAACGGAAACACACAGAAAAGCACCTATGATTACCAGAACCGTCTGACGGAGATGGTGGCAAAAGAGAAAAAGACGGGGAAAGAAACCACTCATACCTATACCTATAATGCCTATGGGAATGTGGCAACACAGGACAACACTACTTTTACCTATGATGATGTGTCTGGGCAGGTGACAAAAGAGACAACCAAGCTGACTAAGAATCAGGATATAGTCAAGAATTACACCTATGATAGTGCGGGGAATAAGTCTGCCTTTGCAGTCAAAGTGGGAGAGGATACCAAACTTTCCTTGCAGTATACCTATGATGGGGAGTCGAAACTGACCTCTGTCACCGATGAAAAGGGGAGCAAGATAGTAGGATACGGCTATGATACCGATGGAAATCTTGCAAAAAGAACGGTGGATGGAAATGGTATGACAACTAACTATGTCTATGATTACCAGAACCATCTGACATCTCTAAAGAATCAGACAAAGAGTGCCGGGGTGATTTCCGAATACACTTCGGAATACTTAACGAATGGACAGAAATCTAAAGAGACAGCGGATACGATGGATGAGGATGGAAAGAAGTCGAAAAAGACATCTACCTACGTCTATGACCTACTAGGACGTATTACAAAAGAAACAAAAACGGGCAGCGAGGATATTTCCTATACCTATGACAGTAATAATAACCGGAAAGAGACGACGGTTGGCAATAAGGTAACTGCCTATAAATACAATAAGAACGATGAACTGCTCCGCACGGATACCCTGAATACTGATACGGAGGAAGATGCCGTTGTCATCTACAAAAACGACAAGAACGGAAATCAGCTTGCCACAGTCAACCGCTATGAAATCTCAAGTGATAAAAAGGACAGCACCTATGTGGATATCGACGTGACTTTGGGGGATAACCGCCTGAATGAGAACGTCGTGAATCATTATAATGCCCTGAATCAGCTAACCCAGACGCTGACAAAGAACTATAAGGTCAGCTTTACTTATGATGCTGAAGGGCTTCGGACCAGTAAGACCGTGAATGGAGAGAAGACGGTCTTTGTCTGGGACGGGGATCAGTTAGTGATGGAACTGTCCGAGAGTGGAAAGGTGCAGAAACGCTACATCCGTGGCAATGATCTTGTATATGCGGATAAAGGAACGGACACCGAAAAACAGTATTATGTGACCGACCCTCATGGAAATGTGGTACAGCTCACAGATGAAAGTGGAGCAGTCATCAAGACTTATGAGTATGATTCCTTTGGCAATGAAGTGAACCCGGATAGGAAGAATGAGAATCCGTTCCGTTATTGCGGGGAGTATTATGATAAGGAGACGGAGGAGATCTATTTAAGGGCAAGGTATTATCAGCCAAATGTGGGAAGGTTTTTGACGAGGGATAGTTATACTGGGGAAAGTGATGAGCCGCTGAGTTTGCATTTGTATACGTATTGTGAGAATGATGGCATAAATAGTGTTGATCCGAGTGGGCATAAAAAGTATGCAAAAGAAGAGCCTTTGGCTGGTTTAAGTGTTTGGCTTGATAAATACATAAACTCCGACTTGGGCAAGGAGAATAAAAAAGTAATACAAGTGCAGAAATCTAAAAATAAAAAGGTGAAAAATAAAAAGAAAATCAATACACCTTTGTATAATAAACATAAGGTTTTACTAAAGAAAGTAAAATCAAATAATTTATTTAACAGCACTTTGAATAAGTTTGGAAAAAAATATACAAAAAACAAAAAGAAGTATAAAAATATTTCTAAAAGAACAAAATTGCCACCACAGTTAATAGCTGCAATTCATTATCGTGAATCAAGTTGCAATTTTAAGACATATTTACATAATGGGGATCCTTTAGGAAAACCTACAATCCATGTACCAAAAGGAATATATTTCGAAAAATTTACAGATGCTGCAGTAGATGCATTGAAAGAAAAGAATAAATTTCGTAAAAAATATAAATTAAAAGCAGATTCTAAAGATATGGCGGCTATGTTATCATTTGCAGAAGTATATAATGGATTGGGTTACTTTAATAAGGGAGTAGTTAGTCCATATATATATAGCGGAACAAATTTATATAAAAAGGGCAAATTTGTTTCGGATGGAAGTTATAATGCCTGTCTCTTATACACATCTGACGCT
>ERZ1026852.630-NODE-630-length-21360-cov-75.816475_pt1 | contig 21360 bp, 17 predicted proteins | sample MGYA00380156_ERZ1026852 | MGnify/ENA primary metagenome ERZ1026852 (study PRJEB33269, sample SAMEA4719792) | human gut metagenome | biome: human-associated habitat; feature: organic feature; material: feces | place: Cameroon | collected 2013-10 ...
AGGGACTATTTGATTAATTAATTAACGTGTCCAATTTTTATTGGACACTAATGACTTATTTTAACTTAAAAAAATGAATTTATGGACAAAATGTTAGAAAATGAAGCTTTTTATTATTCTTTAGCAATGGTTCTCATATGTCTAATCGTATGTGTCTTTTGGTTTTGGAATAAGTGTAAACAAAGAGATTACGACCGTGATGTCTTTGAATAAAAACGAATGTTCGGTATGAAGCAAGAAAGAATATATCATATAATGATAGACCGTTTCTTCCCCATGAATGGCGAAGATAGTAATGGTAATTTCAAAGGTGGTTGCATTAAGAGTATAATCGAGCATCTTGATTATATTCAGAATCTTGGTATGACAGGAATCATGCTAACTCCTTTTCATAAAACTGCAGCTTATCATGGCTATCATGTTATTGACTACAAACAAGTTGACCCGCATTTTGGAACGGAGAATGATGTTGTGGAATTAGTTAATGAAGTCCATAAGAGAGGTATGATTGTTGTGGCTGACTTTGTTGCAAATCATTGTCACTGCTCTTGTTCCTTATTTACAGATGGAGATCATAAAGATTGGTTCTGTTATAATCAAGATGGAAGTTATAAATGCTTTGCAAACATTAAGGACTTGCCAATGTTCAACACAAAGAATAAAGAAGTCCAAAGTTATCTGACACAAAGAGCAATGGTCTTGTGTGAAATGGGATTTGATGCTATTCGTCTTGACCATGCAACAGGTCCACGTTATGCTTTCTGGAATTATTTCAGAAAATCAATTAAGAGAAAATTTCCTAAGGTAAGGTTGATCGGAGAAGTTTGGGGCAACTTAGACTTTAAACCTCATAATTATATTCGCTACTTTATAAATAAATTGCGTTTTAATGCACAAGAAGCACGACAACTTGAATATGTAGGTGTGTTAGATGGTGTATTGGACTTTGCTTACCAACAAATTCTTTGTGAAGCTGTAAATAAGAAAGAGGTAATTAAGAATAACCCAAAGCTAAAAGAAAAAGTAAAGTTGCATTTTGCTCATTATCCAACGGAATTCCAATTATGGCTATTTCTTGACAATCATGATTTAAATAGATTTTTGTATGAATGTGGGGGAAGCGCAACATTATTACAAGAAGGTATTGAATTCTCCAAACAATGGAATATGCCATGGTTAATGCTCTATGGAACAGAAAGGGAATTTATGAACAAAAAATCAATATTCGACGGCACTCCTTATGCTGACGAAAGAGTAAGAATGTGTTTAAACTAAAATACTTACAAAAATGAAGAATAAGATAATAATTTTTCTGATGATGTTTTTATGTGTACAAGTCTGTGCTCAACAACGTCGATCACATTCACAGCAACGTCGCGCAACAACATCTGTAAAAAAAAGTAATTCGCAAATAATAAAGAAAGTCCGAAGAGTTGGTGAAGATGGTTTTATTTGGTATGAACTTCAACAAGGTAATCTGTGTGGAGCAGCAGATATTGAAGGCAAAAATATTATACCGATAAAATTTAATCGGATTTCCTATATTGCACTTGAGAGTGCTGATACACATTTTTTCTGTGTTAGTACAGGGGATTTTAAAGGTGTTTTTACGCGTCGTGGCAGATGTATAATACCAACAAATAAACATTTTACAAGTGTTTACGTTGACTGTTGCAAGACAGATAAAGGTAAAATATTATTATCTATTCCTTGTGAAAATAATTTTGGAGAAAAGAGCCTTTATGACATAAGAGGGAATGAGGTTATACCATCAGGAAACTATGAGCTTCTGCGTATCAGAAGTATAGGAGATGGATTCGCCCATATTATATGTCAAAGAAATGGCTTAGAAGGAGCATTTGATCTAAATGGTAATTTATTAACCAAGCCTGTGGCAAATTCTTACCTCCGAGTCCATGATAACAAAATTGAGGTTGTAAATAAGAACAGTTCTGGTAATTATGAGAAAAGGTATATCTATGGTTCATATTCGGAGGATACAAGATTTGATTATAATAATTATGATGGGCTGTACAAACCTTTCAAAAGCAATGAGTCGAGTTCTTCAAGCAATTCAACTTCATCAGACGTAAGCACTTCACCTTCAAAAACAAAGGCTTCTTCAGGTTCTATTAATAATAATCCTTCACGTCAATTGCAACCAATGCAAGTATGGGTCAAATGTCTTGTATGCAATGGAAGTGGACAATGCCATATATGTTATGGATCAGGAACTTCAATGTCGGGAAGCCTATGCTATTTATGCAATGGAAGGGGCAAATGTACACATTGTGCAGGCAATGGCGGTCATAACGAAGTACAATACAGATGATTTCTGCTAAAAACACTCTGTTTAGAAATATCAGAAAATGAAATTTAAAGATTTCAAAGTTCGAAGATTAACTTTTGCTTTTTTACAAGCAATATCAGTTACTGTATTGCTCTTGTTTGTAAGTACGGCTGCTGTAGCTCAAGAAGTCTCGCAAGACTCCTTGGCACATATAATCCAAAAGCATAAATTACCGTTGACAACAAGAATTGCCGTAGAAGGAATGTACTCTCTGATTTTAATAAACACAGAGAAGCTATTTGCACAATCAGAAGATAGTTGTAGGACTACTCTGTGGATTTACAAAGAAAAGAACAAGCAGTTGAGTAAGATATTAACTACTGTTGGTTTGGATAGTCCATACTGGCAAGTTGTAGATGGCAAGAAAGCTTTAAAATTTAATAAGGATTCCATCCCTAACATTTATAATGTTCTGATGAATACAGAAGAAAGCAAGATTATGGTAGAAGGAGGAGATGATAGGAACTCATTCTCTTACATTATCGACTTGGATAATTTTCACACAATCCAACTGCCGTGCAATGCTGGTGTCATGGGATTAACTTCCGAAGAGGAATTGCTTGTTTGCCAATCATATAGGTATCTTAAAAAAGGTGGACGCTATAATGTGATTTCAATCTTTGACTGGAATGGCAGGTGCCTACTTCAAAACAAAAATCCTCTCCGACAATAATCTATTTCCAAAAACAAGTGAATCATGAAAAAGAGCATATTTTTATTTATTCTCTTCTTGATAGAAACTTTAAATCTATCAGCACAGATTAAGTCTTCTGTTGAGTATCCAGATTCCGTCTTTAACGGAAAGATAGACATCGTATATGTTTTTGAAGTAAATGACGACATTGACTCTATCAAGAGTTTGTTTTATGACAAGGACAAATTAGAAAACCTCCCAGGTTCCAGCATAAGCACGATAAAATCTTATGTTACAAGAAATGGAATAACGACACGTAGTGACACCATTAAATTTACGTATTCGTTTAAGTGTTTCCAAAAAGGAGTTAATCATGTTCCTGTTCTCACTATAGTAGATTCGCATGGTAAAGAATTGTCTTCGCCTTCCAATTTGAGTTTCACCGTTGTAAAGAATAGTGAAATCGTTGGCGATTTCATGGAAGCAACCATTTCTACAGACAAGAAGACTATTTTGCTCGGTGATAGTGTAAAGTGCCAGATACGACTTTATACCAATATGGATGCAAGACAAATGAAATTGCAAACGGAAAATATAGACAAAGCTGTTTTGCATGGGGTAAATATATCTACAGTTATCAATCGTGAAACTGTTTTTTATAAAGGTGATTCTGTATATTTGGTTCTTTGTCCTGAATTTTATGTAATCCCTACTCATGTAGGACAATTTTGCTTGAAAGGTCTAAGTTGTGTTGTAAGATATTATGAAATTGATAAAAGTGTCGATTTTGTAGAAGCTTTCTTTAATGGCGATGCTTACGTTCGGCGTGAGAAAGTTGTTTCGGTTCCACCTTTATATATTGAGATAAAAAGCAAATAAACAAAGTTATTCATGAAAAGAGTTAGTATCTTGACTTTCGCAATATTACTTTGCGTATCTTGCCAGTCTTCGGACAACCTTAGCTTCCGCACTTTTAGTGAAAAAAGTGAAGATTCGATAGTTTCGGAAAAGGCTAGTACGGCTGAACTGATGGGTAATCTGACTTATCCTGTTGGAAGAAGCAAGACTGATAGGGATATTCGGAAATGGCTGAATCAAGCTATCATGCAGGAATTTGCAGCAACACATGAAAATGACGATTCGCCAGAAATAGAACTTTCTCGACATGCAGACAATCTGCAAGAAGCTTTTCGGGATTATTCCTCGCAATACTATAAATGGGTGAAAAAGGAATACAGCGATGACCAAGGAGAGCTATATCCCTTGCAACCCTTTTACGTACATTTCTCGGCTCGTCCTGTAGCTGACAATACAAGGTATGTTACTTATTTCGTGGAGGCTGATATCTTTTTTGCTGGTACTCATGGTGCTCCCCATGCCTATTATCGGACATACGACAAAAAGTTAGAACAATTTGTTTCTTGTGATATGTTGGTAAAAATGGAGCACATGGAAGATGTCTGCCGGATTATATATGCGCAAGCCTTGAAAAAACGACAAGAGTTATTCAATAGTCAAAGCCTCACCACGGATTTTACTGACGATTATCCTTGTGGAGATTGGAGCAACAATAAAAGTGAGAATATACCAAAGGACAAGGGACTAATACCCTTGCAACATATAGCAATATTGCCACAAGGTATAGTGGTGTCATATCATCCATATCAGATTGGCGCATTTTCAGAAGGAGATTATCATATCCTTGTTCCTTTCAAGAACGTTGGTGAATATCTACTCCAAGATTATTCTAAGTTTTAAATTATAGAATCCAAGCTTTCTTGCATTGCTATCACTTGTTGTTCATACTCTGCCTTCTTCACACAAGCCACGACTTTATTTCCTGCACAAAAAAGTTTTTTGCGAGAAAAAGTATCAAAGTATCATTATTTAGAGGAAATAACATTCTAAATATCTGATACTTTGCGACATACAAAAATGAGACTTTCGATTTATTTTACAGAAAAGTATCATAGAAGTATCATAAAATCGGGAGAAGTATCATAAAATTCGGCTTTGAGTCGATTTAAAAGGCTAAAAAAGAAGTGTCTACTATTCCAGTTTTATAAAAACTTTAGCGTCTACTATTCCAGCATGTAATGAATGACAACACAAACTAGGAATAAGAGGAAAGATTGACAAGTTGGATTAGGAATAAAAGCACATAACGTGGTCTGTAAGAGATCATTAAGCGGTCTGTCAGAGACCATCAAGTGGGCACTCAGAGACCAAGTGATGGGCATTGAGAGAACAAGTAACGGGCACTCATTGCCCGTACTATAGGCATCGAGTGCCCAAAGTATCGGACGATTTCTGGGCACTTCTTGCAAGTCGACGGCTTCGCTATTATGCATAATGCTTTATGACGATTTCGTGATGGTTTTATGCTGATTTCGTGATGCTTTTATGCTGATTTGGTGATACTACTATGCCAATTTCATGATACTTCTATCACATTTATGATACTTCGATGATACTTTTCTGTAAAATAATCAGAAAAGTATCATTCCTATATATTATTATGTATCAGGTAATTACACCAGTTTTTAACCAAAAAGATGATACTTTGAGACTTTTTTCGTGTGCGTATAAACTCGACGGAAAATCTAAAAAAGTATCAGATATGAAACCTTATAGATTCCCGCAAAATTACGCCCCGACGTAGACTTTATTACATGGCGACGTAATCTTTCCTACGTCCCGACGCATAGATTTCTACATCGCCATGTAATTTCAAGGGCGTCGGGAGAAAAAAACAAAAGTATAGTTTTAGAACCTGATAAATTCATTATATAAACAAATCATCCAGAGTTACTGATGCCCTGAATATATCGGAGTATTCATTACTCTCCAACTCAGAATTTCCCACATAATCATACTCAATTAGATGCAGCAAATATACGACAAATTTCGGAAATAGCGAAAGAAAATAGCGTTTATTTCGCTACGAAACCGTTTTTTTGCCGTTCGTAGCGGAATAAACGCTATTTTAACCCTATTCCAGCGTCAGCCACCCATCTTCCGTCCAGTTGATTCGCTTCTGGACCAGGATGCTGGCGCCATTCTTGGCGATGCTGTAACCATGGCAGAAGAAGAAATCGCCATCAGGGAAAGAGTAGGCAGAGCAATGGCCCATCGCCTCATATTCCTTCTTGTCACCTTCCAGCAGCAGGGTGCCACCACCCTCTCGCATATCCTTACCCGTCTTGTCCAGATAAGGACCGGAAACCTTCTTGCTTCTGCCTACGGCAACACGATAGGTACTCTTCATTCCCTGGCAGCAGTAATCCCAACTGACGAAGAGATAGTAATAACCACCATGCTTCATGATAAATGGAGCCTCAATGGCATTGGTGCCGGCATCCTTGGAAGTAGGATTGGTAGGCACATCAATCTGATTGAGTGCATAACGGCGGGCAATGGTCTGAGGCTTGGCACCCTTCTTCACATGCATCGTGTTCTTATCCAGCGGAATGAGCTGGATGCCATCCCAGAAAGAACCCCAGGTAAGCCATGGCTTGCCTTTCTCATCTATCACGAAATTAGGATCGATGGCATTCCAATTCACCTTTCCTCCCTTTGAAGCAATGAGACAACCCTCGTCTTTCCAACCATCGGTATCGGCTAGCGAAACATTGCTGAGCAATCCGATGGCAGAGGTATTCTTGCCGAAGGTAGAACAGGAATAAGCCATATACCACTTGTTCTTATACTTGATGACATCAGGTGCCCAGGTATGACTCTCATAACCTGGCACACTATCATGTGTCCAAGCCGGGAAAGCGCCACGTGCCTCGTCTTTCAATACACCCTGTGGATTCAAGGTCCAATGCTTGCGGTCGGTAGAAGTCATTTGCGCAATGCCATGCCCCGTGCAGTAGAGATAGTACTTGCCGTTCTCGTAAGCTATCACGGGATCATGAACCATCGGAGTATCTACCACGACAGGCTCCTGAGGAGCATTCTGTGCCATCATCTGGCAACCGCCTTTTACAGCAGGAGCAGCAATCATCATTGCTGCTCCCAATAGTATTTTAGATAAATTCATCTTCTTTGTATTATACCTTATTATAATATAAGAGAATTACTTGTTCACAAACTTTCTTCCATTTACAATCACTACACCCTTGTAGCTCTTGTCCACCAGCTGACCAGCGAGATTATACCACTTGCCGTCATTCTGCTTCTTCTGTATGACGATAGGAGCGATACCGGTATCAACGAGGCTAGAGCCGTCGATATAAGAACCCTCGTTTACGAAGAACAGGGTAATCTGGCTAGGCTTGCTGGTGATGGTGGTAGAGAACGAGTAGTTGTATACCTTCTTGCTGGCAGTTGTGATGATGGCAGTCATCTTGAAAGCACCGCTAGCGGCATACTCTACGGTCATCTCAACCAACGACCCGTTCATATCATCCTTGAAGGTTTCCCAAACGTAATCGCTTACACAACCAGTGTTAGAAGAAGTGGTATTGTTCCAATTATCGCAACGGATACCGAAATACTCGGCATAGCCAGTTGCACCATGTGTCTTGTTGGCACCATACAAAGCCCAGTTGCACCAGTTGTTAGTGGCATTACTATAGTTATAGAACTTAAACTGAGCCTTCTTACCTGCCTGCAACTTATAATCTGATGAGAAGTTAGTCCACCAAGCTGAAGTTGTATTCTTCTGTGCAGATACAGGATAGTAAACCGGAGTAGTTTCCTCAGCCTCAGCATCGATATTCAGGGAATAATCCTTCACATACTCATACTCATCCTTGCTGATGGTCATGGTCATAGTTACCTTGCCTTTGCCCTTCACCTTGCCGTCATCGGTCAGGATAGAAGTATCGCTTGACTTCCATGAAATGTTAGCACCCATCTTGCCCTGAGTAGGCAGAGAAGGAGCCGCATTCAGTGTGGCACCATCTGTAAATGGCAGAGTCAGGTTGTTGAGGGTGTATTTGATGGCAGCCTTGGCATCTGCCTTTACTGCCCAAACTTCCTGCTGATAGGTGAAGTTGTTCTGTCCCAGTGCCACGCTACCGCTTGATGATGAGAGAGCAGAAATGGCGATGGCTGGGATATTGGTATAGTCGATGGTCTGCTTAACCAGTACGCCACGATATACGACATCATTGATAGTCAGGTGGATGTAATCAGTACCAGCCGTACGCTTCCAGGTTCCCTTCTCGGCACCGGTGATGGTTCCATCGGCATTGAGAGTGATGTTCACTGGAGTCTCGAAAGCCTTTGCCTTGGTATTCTGACCATACTGATGACGCATGAACTGATAGTCGCCTGCGATGTCAGCATCTGCAATAGATGCCTTGGAAGCAATAGCTGCATCGGTGATGGTCTCGCCGTCAAACTCGAATGGAGCTGCCATCAACCAACCCTCGTCATTGAGGAAGAGCTGATGAACACGAACCTGATGGCCCTCACCGCCATTGCTGAAACGGGTATGATAAACCACGAAAGAACGGTTCTGCTTGTCAATGAAAGCAGAATTATGCCCCTGTGCAATCTCAGCACCGCTCATCGCATCCCACTGATAACCGCCAAAGAGCAATACGCCACGGTTGTCGGCTGTGGTAGAACTATAGTTCATCTTATAGCTCTTGAAGAGTGCCGATGTGCCATAGCAATCTACGAAAGGTCCATCCGGCTTCTCAGAACGGAAGATTCGCATTTGGTAACCGCCGCCGCTGGTCAATTCACCATAACTCATAAAGAGGAAGTAGTACTTGCCAATCTTCTGAATATAGCTAGCCTCGCCCGATACGTAATATCCACCGGCAATCTTCTTACCGAAGTAAGGGTCGCTGGTACAGTTGGCATCGGCAGCACCCGGAGTGGTGGTCTTGCCATTTACCTCGTAAGGGAAGGTATAGGTATAGTCGCGGAGACCGTTGGTCTTATCCAACTTAATCATAAAGATACCGCCCGACCATGAGCCGTAGCTCATCCAGAGATTGTCGTTGTCATCATAGAAGACGCATGGGTCGATACAGTTTGGCCAATAGCTTCCCCAACTCTTACCCGTCTTGTAACGGTTAGGAAGAGCGGTTTCGCCGGTGGCGATGGCAAAGTCGGTATGCTTCCAGTCATCAGCTGCTGCGTATGAGTTGTGAGCGTATGATCCCTGGAAACCGGAGAAAACTACCGGTCCCTGATAAACCCAAGGTCCTTCGATGTTATCAGAAACAAAGCATACGATGGAAGAGCACCAGTTTTCACCATTCAGACTCATATACATGCACCATTTCTTCATGGTCTTGTTATATACGATGTCTGGTGCCCACTGCATGCCCTGAACATTATTTCCCTTATACTGCCAGCCATGTGCATTGAAGTTGCCGAACTTCACGGTTTCGCCCTTGCTGTTCTTCACCTCGGTGACAGCATGAGACTGATAGGCAATGGAATAATTAACCAAAGTTCCCTGCTTGTTGGCAAAGAGACTGTTCATATTGCCGGCAGCTTCCTCGCCCGCCTTGAACGAAGTCCATTCCTGGTAGTTGCTTGCCGCAGTAGTCTTGCCTCTACCCAGATGAGAACCATATATATAATAGGTAGGCGAGCTAGGGTTGGTGATGTCATCTACCACGATAGAAGGGTCGTGGCAGGTGACACGCTTATTATATGCTCTCGACGTATAAGCATTCGTCAGGTCATTGTCGCTGACCTGTGTCTGGGCAGTTGCACCGATGGCAGCAAGCCCCAACATAGAGAGTAATAATTTCTTCATAACTTGATTGAGCTAAATTATTGATTTGTAAAAAGAAAACCAAGACTTCTGATATGATGAAAAAAGGCAGACCTATGTGGAAAGGTGTTTTCACATAGGTCATGCCTTATCATATTATTTCAAAAATCTCTTATCTGCGATGAGCACGGCTATAGTGCTTGCGGGCAGCAAATGATGAATTTGCGAAAGGAAGGTCGAATACGAGATGAGCCTTCTCCATAGTGAGCTTAAACGCCAGATCATTAGCATCGATATTGTTGATGCCATTGTATGTCTGAGTGTAAAGTACACCATCACTACCAATCATGCTAGCCTTGATATTGGCTGTACCATCACCTACGTTGGTTACAGAAAGCTGAACCTTGGCACCATCCATAGCAGTAAGCCAAGCACCCCAGTCTTCCCATGAGCAGGCATGAGTACATGCATCATATCCATCACCCCAACCGTAGTTATCGGCACGAACTGCAGCATACTCTTTATCGTTTGCCTTGTTGACAAGTACTGCTACGAAGTTGAACCAGTTAGAACCACCAGCTGTATAGTTGACGAACTGAGTAGAAACGGTCTTGCCTGCAGGAACATCAAATACATTAGAGAGAGCTCCGAAGAAAGCAGAAGTATTGTCCTCATTACCGATGACGGTATCAAACTCCAGGTGAGCCTTCTCAAGAGAGAGCTTGACGAAGAAGTCGTTAGGATCTACGCCAGAGATTCCAGTGTAGCCCATGTGATACTTATGTCCATTGGCAGCAACGATATCGTACTTGATATCAACAGTACCATCACCATTGTTGGTTGTATAGAGGGTAACCTTGGCGCCATCCATGTCAGCGAGCCATGTAGCCCAGTTATCAGGAGCACCGAAAGGAGTTGCCTTACCTTCGTAAGCAGTACCCCAACCGTAGCAGTCGGCACGGGTAACACCGTATTCTGTTCCAGCACCGTTTACCATTACAACGAGGAAGTTTTCCCAGTTATTACCACCATTGGTATAGTTGGTAAACTGCATCACCTGAGTCTCATGAGGAGCTACCTTTACTGGATCTGACAGAACACCGAAGAATGGAGTTGAGTTGTCGGCAGCACCCAGGCTGTTGAACATCTTATCTACCACGCTAAACTGAGCCTGACCTGTGATAGGAGAACTGCAGTTCTCGTTCTTGAATGTCTTGTTGTAGATAGCAACGAGCGTCTTCACACCAACCTGATCCATGTTAGGAACAGCCACAAATCCGAGTTCAGCAGCAGGAACCTCCTTGGTAATGCCAGTCTCGAATGTGATGGTAGCAGAAACGTTGGCCATTGCATCCTCAAGAGATGTACCTACCATTACCTTCTTAGGAACAGAGTGCAACTCCATAGAAAGAGGCTGCTTATCCTCTGCTGAAGTGAAACCACCGATTGGCTCGATGTTTGACTGGAGGAAGTTGATGTAAGAACCTTCCGGTACAAGGAATGCACGGATGTTGGTATTACTTGCATCAGGATTGAGATTTGGAAGAGGGGTTGACTGCTTGTAAGTCTTGGTTACTGTACCATTGGTAATCTTGACGCTGAAGGCATTTGGGTCAGAGCGGTCAACAGTAACAACCACAGTACCACCGAGCTTCTGTACGCCTTCGTCAGTATCTTTTTCAAAAGTAAGATCACTTACTACACCACTTCTATCAATATAATCACCCCACTCAGAGTTACCGCTTGGCTGATTATCGAAACGGATAGCTCCATACTCCTTATAGTTAGCGCCACCACGATTATCATCACTAGCAAGGATGAGAGCGAAGTTCTTGTAGGTATTAGGAGCCGATGGGTTGATGTTCAGATTGAACACGGCATTCCAGGTCTTGCCCTCAGGTACAACATAATACTTAGAGAAGGCTGTCCAGAAACCAGAAGAATAGTCAGTAGCACCGACTGTGTAAACATCCTCCTCACCTTCTGGCAATGCATTGTCATTGCCCTTAGCGGCATTGATGGAGTCTATCTTTTCAGAAATCCAATCAGGAGAGTTAACACTGAACATGTCACTTCCCTCGCATCCAGTCATCGCTGTCAATGCCATTGCTGCTACACAGAAGACAGATGCTAATTTATTTAGGTGTTTCATATTATATTCTATATTATAAATATGTGAATTGTTTAGTTTTATCTCATGAGGCAGGTAATCCTGCCCATGAGATAAAGAATATTGTTACTTGCTCAAATCTACTACAGGATGAACGGTCCAACCTTTTTCTGAGAAGTAGGTGGAGTTATCTGTATTCGTATTGGCAGAGTTACCTGTCAGGTTAGGGTTGTCGTTCAGCAAACCCTGGAAGATAGGCAGGAACTCATGACCAGGTACGTATGTATCGTAAGAGCTCTTCACCTCTGAATCAACACCTACCAAAGAGTAGCTTACCGGCTCCTTTGCCTTGTATGGAGAACGACGGAAGGTTCCGTGCTCCTTCAACTGAGCCAAACGACCCTGATCATAGAAGAATCCCCAACGAATCAAATCGAAACCACGACCATACTCGCAACCGAACTCCTTAGGACGCTCTACATTGGCAATCTGCTCGAAGAGCTTATCCTTGCTATTGAAGTCTGAAAGCTTCAAGTCCTTCAGGTTGGCACGCTCACGAACCTGGTTAATCCAGTCGATAGCCTGCTGTGTAGGACCGTTCACCTCGTTCTCGCACTCTGCAGCACGAAGCAAAACGTCAGAGTAACGCATCATACGGAGGTTGATACCGCAATGAAGACCGGTTGTCACCTTATCATAAAGGTTGGTACGGAAATTGGTCCACTTAGCGATAGGAAGACCACCATAGTTGTTGTTGGTTATGATGGTATCAGAAGCTGTCATCTCGCTCTTGTAAGCTACGTTGCCATTCTCAAAACCAACCCAGTCAGTCTCGTATGTACCGATGGTCCAGTAGAGGCGTGGATCCAACTTACCTTCCTTGGTACGCTCCTGCTTGAAGAGGTTGTACAACCATGGAGAAGCTGAGAGGTCAGCCCATCCACCGAATCTACCTGGAGCGAAGTTAGACTCAACGGCATGTCCTTGTGTAGCGTTAGGGCTTGTATTGACTGGAGTCCACTCATCATCCACACCCTGTGAACCATAGTCGAGATACTGAATCTCGAAGAGGCTCTCGGCATTGTTCTCGTAAGCAGAACCCTCACGGAAGTTGTCGCCATAATTGGCCATCAGCTTGTAAGAGCCATACTTCTTGTTCATGATGTCCTTGAGTACGGTGAGTGCTTCGCTGTACTTATGACGCTGCATCAGAGTGCGGGCATAGTAACCGGCAGCAGCACCGCAGGTTGCACGACCCTTAGCCCACTGACCACCTGCATCGCGAGATGGGAGGAGAGTCATAGCCTCAGCAAAATCCTTCTCTACCTGATCAAGCACCTCGTCGTAGGTACTGTTCTTGCCATAGAGACCATCCAGAGAAGAATAGTTGGCGTAATCAGTAATCAAAGTAGGATTCTGATAGTATCCTGCCAATGTATAGTATGAATAACCACGGAGGAAGAGAGCCTGTCCCTTGATCTTCTTCATGGTCTCTGAGAGCGAAGCATCATCGCCTGTGGTACGTGAGAGGATGAAATTACATACATTAATAGTATAGTAAGCCTCACGCCAAGGCCACATAGAGATTTCATCTGTCACAGGGTCGTCCATGTCATCGAATGGCATGTACCAAACCTGTGATGAGTTCCATACCTCATCGCCACGTGTCACATCGAGGGTATAACCCACACGTGCCGAAGAACCTTCCATACGAATATGGTTGTATGCTGCAATAACGCACTCTTCCAGATCATCAGCATTGAAACCGAAGGTTCCGGTGGTCTGCTGGTTAGGATTGGTAACATCCAACTTGTCCTCGCATGATGTGGTAGCCATTGCACCGAGGCCAAGGAAGAGAGCTAATGATAATTTATATAGTTTCATATCAAATGTTCTTTTAAATAATAATTCTCGTAGTTTTCCTTATCTCTTAAACTATTAGAATGTGAAGTGGAGACCACACATAAACGTTCTGGCACTTGGGAAAGAGCAGAAGTTGTAACCTGGGGTAAAGGTACCGCCGGCGTAGTCTACATTATATCCATGATAGCCTGTGAAGGTGTAGAGGTTCTGTGCTGATACATAGAGACGTACACCACTTACATATCCACCAAACCACTTGTCTGGGAAGTTGTAGCCCAACTCTACGTTGGCAATCTTCCAGTAAGCAGCATTCTGAATCTTGCGAGAGCTGAAGAGGTCGTTCCATGCCAAGGTAGCGTTGTTGGCTGCATAGGTGCGTGGAACACTAGAGAGGTAGGTAGAACCATCCTCTGACCAGCGGTTGGCATCCAGCATGCCTACTTCCTTGTTACCATAGCCGTAGCAAGAATTCAAGCTATTATAGATATCATCTGATACATGATAATTCAAAACTCCGTAGGTTGAGATGTTGAGGTCGAAGCCCTTATACTCCATGTGAGTGCTCAAACCGAAGTTTACCTTTGGAAGACCACTGCCCAATACGGTCTGGTCGTAAGCATCGATTACGCCATCAGGAGTTCCGTCAGGACCTGAGATATCCTCATAGAGGCAGTCACCGACATTGGCACCCTGCTGAACAGCATTGTTGTCCAAATCTTCCTGAGTACGGGCGATTCCCTTGTAAACCCAACCGTAGAACTGACCAATCTCCTGACCTACGTAAGTAGCGTATGCACCAGAAATGTATGAATCCTTACCGATACCCAGAGAGGTTACCTTGTTCTTCAGGGTACTTACGTTGGCGCTGATATCATACTTGAGGGCATGATCGTGGTTGCGGTAGGTAGCGCTGAACTCGAAACCACTGTTCTCCATAGAGGCAGCGTTCATGGTTACAGCGGTGTTGGACACACCGGTTTGTGCTGGCACAGGAACTGAGTAAAGCAGGTCTTCTGACTTGTTCTTATACCACTCGGCAGTGAACTCCAAACGGTTGTTGAACATTGCCAGGTCGATACCCACGTTGGTGGTCTTCTTCTTCTCCCAGGCGATATCGTTGTTCACGAAGGTAGAAACGGCAGAACCGGTTACAGGACTGTTGCCGAAGCTGTAAGTCATGTTGTTACGGTTCATGGTAGCCATATACTGGTACTCACCGATGTTCTCGTTACCGAGCTCACCGTAGCTGGCACGGATCTTGAACATATTAACGATGTCGCGACTGATAGGGAAGAACTTCTCCTTATCGAAACGCCAACCTACAGATACAGATGGGAAGGTTGCCCAACGGATGTTCTTGCTCAAGCGAGAGCTACCATCACGACGTACTACTGCAGAAAGCAGGTACTTCTCATCATAGTTGTAGTTCAAACGACCTACGTATGATGCCAGGCTATGCTTATACTCGAATGACTCTGAGTAAGTGTTCTTGGCGTTCTGGAGCTGGAGGAAGTATGGCTCTGTGAAGTTGATACCCCAACCAGTCAGGAGGTTGGTATTCTCTTCCTCGTAAGTCATACCGGCGAGCAGGTTGATGTTGTGCTTGCCAATCTTGCCATCATAAGTTATGGTATTCTCAACCAAAGCATCGCTGTAGTTGCGTGAACCCTTGGTGAGGCGCTCATTCTCCTTGGCGAGATATACACGGTTGCTCTGAATCCAGGAAGGAATCCAGGTCTTATCCTTAGCCTCTGTCTTGCTGTAAGAGAGGTTTACATTATAGTGAAGACCATGGTTCTTACTCTTGATGCCTACCATACCCAACAGGTCAACATCAGCAGAAGCTGTACCTACGAAGCGGTCAACCAATGTATTGCGCTGCAACATATTGTTAACCAACAATGGGTTAGAAGCAGAGATATCACCATGTACGCCATCATAGTAAACACCATAACCGTAAGCATCGTAGCGATAACCGTTGGCTGCACCCACCTTGTCATCGAGAACCCATGTAGAGTTATCGTAAGCCTTGATGGTAGGCTGCATCAGAAGTGTACCACGGAGCACGTTGGTTACATCACCGTAAAGACCCTGGACATACTCTGAGGCATTGGAAAGACCCATGTTGTCCTGGTTAGAGTGAGAGTAAACCATGCTGGTACGGAACTTCACGAACTTGGTGTCCATGGTGTTGTTGACACGGGCTGTATAACGCTCGTAGTTAGGACCTGCACCTTCCAAGGTACCCTTCTGGTTATAGTAGTCGAGAGATACATTATAAGTACTGTGAGAGCTACCACCGCTGAGGGCTACGTTGTGGTTCTGGCGGATACCGGTCTTGAATACCTCGTCAAACCAATCTGTGTTGGTTTCGTCCTGGAAATGATACATTCCATCCTCGCCCATCTTGTAACCGCCAGGCAGAGGAGTGTTGGAATTCTTGCAAGCCTGACCCAGATAGTTGCTATACTGGTCAGCGTTCATTACATCATATACATCGCCAGGAATCTGGTCAACACCAAAGTAACCGGAGTAGTTCACCTTCAGAGGCTGGTCTTTCTTACCATTCTTGGTAGTGATGATAACGACACCATTGGCAGCACGAGAACCGTAGATGGCACCTGCAGAAGCATCCTTCAGAATCTGGATGGTCTCGATATCATTAGGAGAGAAGTCACGGATAGTGGTACCCATTGGCACACCGTCGATGACATAAAGAGGAGCTGTGCTACCGAAAGAACCGATACCACGAATTCTCACACTAGGATCTGCACCAGGCTGACCGTCTGATGTAATCTGTACACCGGCAACCTTACCCTCAAGCATGGTAGAGATGTTGGAATTAGATACCTTCTTCATCTCCTCAGCATTGACGATAGATACGGAACCGGTAAGGTCTGCCTTCTTCTGGGTACCATAACCTACGACAACCACCTGGTCGAGTATATGGTCATCAGAAGAGAGCTGGATAGCATCAATAATGGCACGACCGCGTACTGCAATCTCACGCTCCTTGTAGCCAAGATAGCTTACAAAAAGAGTGGCGTTCGCCTTCACACGGATTTCAAAATTACCATCCAAGTCGGTAACTGTACCTGTCTTGGCATCCTTAGTCTTGACTGTTGCGCCAATCAGAGGTTCACCCTGATCATCTACAACTTGTCCCTTGACTGTGATCACCTGGTCCTGTGCAACAGCAGCCATTGCGGGCATTGGGGCAACAAAAGAAGCGCCACCAACAGCACCAAGGCATAGCATCATAGAGAATAATTGTTTCCTCATTGCTTATCAATTTTTAGGTTTGTATTTTTGTTTATTCTAATTTCTATAGTTTGCAGTTGCTTTCGTCCGTTTACCATTTTAGGGGTTGCGGATGGAAGTAAGTAGCGCAGGGCAAAGCCATACGCATCACAAATTTTCGGTGGCAAAAGTACAATTAATCAGTAATTATAGGGTGGACAAATGAAAAATATAGGTGGACAAAACGCATAAATATCTTATTTTTAGCTGATTTACATACTTATCCACCCTCTGTGTTCCCACACATACAAAAATAGGAATCACTTGACCTATATCAAGCAATTCCTATTTTCTGGGATTCTATTTTTAAATTTACTAATTTGATTTTTCCTCTTTATCCGGTTTCTCGTCTGCCATCTTCTCCACTTTTTCATCTTCTTGGGCATCCCTGAAAGATGTAGGTGAAACTCCATACTGCTTGGTAAAACAGCGGGTGAAATACTTCGGATCATTGAAACCTACCCTATAGGCTATCTCGGTAATGTTGCGATTGGCACCATTATCAACTATCATCTTCTTGGCAATATCCAGACGATAGTTTCGAATGAACTGAGCAGTAGGCAAGCCTGTTTCTGCAGTCAACTTCTTGCTCAGTACACTTCGGTTCATGCCCATCGCATCGGAAAGTTCCTGAACTCCAAACTCGGAATTATCATAATTCTTCTCCATCACCTCCATGACACTTTCCATGAACGGATGCGTATTCTCAACGACCTGCTTCTTATCAGCTTCGATACTCTTCTTCTGACTTTCCTGATAACGCTGCTGATTTCGCAGAATCATCTGGATGCGACTCTGGAGCTTCTCCGGTTCATCACTGTCCTTGAGTGCCGCTTCGATAGGTCGATACAGCGCCTCTACCTCCCGTTCACGCATCTTGTTAAGACGGCGTACATAAGCATATTGGAGCAGAGCTATGACACCTATTACTATAAGTGTAACGAACCACCAGCTCTTCCAGAAATAAGGAGTCACTGTAATATCAATAGAGATAACCTGCTCCTTATCGGAATTGATAGAAGGAGTATATTTCACTTCAAACTTATAATTACCGGCAGGCAAAGTAGAATACCGGACACTATGCTGCCCCGGTTTGAGCTGTACCCATTCATTCTCATACCCCGTCATTCGATAGAGATAAACTCCCTGAGTTCCACTGCCATAGTTGAGTGCTGAGAAATTGATGGTAAAAGACTTATCGCTCTCATGGATACTCAACTTCCTGGCAATAGAGATATCCTCATCCAGATAATCACTGCCGGCAAAAACCGGCTGGTTATCTACCAGAAGTTCGGTAAAACGCAGTTTTCCCGCATAAAGAGCAGAAAGATTGAGTCCCTGCACCGCCATCATTCCCTGATCCGTTCCCAGGAAGATTTCTCCCTTGGCATTGCGAATGGCTCCATTGAAATAGAACTGGGAACTGAGCAGACCATCCTCCCGATAGAAACTGCTGAAGGTTTCCGTCTTCGGATTAAAAACAGACAGTCCGTTGTCTGTGGCTATCCACAACATGCCCTGATTATCTTCCACAATGCCCTTGACGGTATTATTCGCCAATCCATTATTGGTAGTAAACGACTTCACGTGGGTCTTACCATCCTTATCATAGTTATAGCAATATAAGCCATAACCATTACTGCCGAGCCAGATTTTACCATTCTTGGCAAGACAGAAGGACAGAATCTTATCTATCACCCCACTCTTCGGGTCATCGAGCTTATACTGATGATACTTAACCGCGAAATCACCCTTTCCATGAGGACGAGACTTCAAGTCTACTTCTACCATACCTTGCACGCAACCCATCAGGAGTTTACCTTGAGGAGTTATCAAGCTACCGATGCAACCACGCACATTCAAGCTACCCTTGAACGGTTCGATGATTTGCTGGCGCTTGAAGTCATAGAAGAAAAGACCGTCATTGGTTCCCAGCCACATACCATCATTCACGGAATCATAAACCGAGACACCAGCAAACAGAAGCAGACGCTGATACTTGCTATCCACCACAAAAGGAGTAATCTTGCCAGGCTGCTTCAGATTCATCACCGCAAAACCAGCTCCCCAGGTTCCTATCCACAGATTGCCACGATTATCGGCTGCAAGCGTAGAAACACTGTTATGAGGCAAACCGGAATTGGCGGTCGTATAATGCGTAAAGGTCTTGGAATGAGGAGCCAAGGCATTGAGACCTCCCTCCACGGTACCAACCCATAGCGTACCATCGGCAGCTGCATACATGGCATTGACCGCATTAGGAGAAATACTAGATGCATCAGCCGGGTCATGGCGATAGAATTCCAACTGCAACTGGCGTGGAGCCAACTTGGTTACACCACCGGTTTCAGTACCCACCCATATCTGTCCGTCATTAGAGAACAGACTGTTCACAAAGTTACTGCTCAATGGATTCACCGCACTGTTACAATTCCAATGCTCAATATCCCCAGTCTTATCATCTATGATATCCACACCACAGAGAGTACCCACCAGAAGCTTATCATCTGGAGAAACGGCGAGACTCGTCACTACCTCATGCTGGAGGGAATGATCGGTTGCCGAACAGTGGAATTCCTGCTTGGCACTATTAAACAAGCCGCGGTTGGTAGCTATCCATATCTTGCCATGATAAGAGATGACTGCTCCCGCATAACGGTAATCGAGCGGCAAGAACATCGAACTGATGTCCTTAGTCACCAACTTGTTATCCATTACAGAGAATTCATTCACCACCCCATTATTGCACATCACCACCGTGCCATTACGAAAAACATCGCAAAGACCGAGGTCAGGAGCATTGAATGGACAATCGATAGATACGACACTACTTACCTCTCCCTTTTCATTGAAAGCGAAACGGGTAAGGATATTGATGGATACCATCCATATATTGCCCTTTGCATCACAATACATTCGGGTGCAAAGGTTCTTGAGTGCCTTGTTGAGCTGAGCCTCTATCTTTTCATTCTCACAAGGTGGAATGATAGGCTGCATCGTTTTGAGGTCGAGCACCTGCGGACCTTCCTCGAAGGCTATCCAAAGGCGCTTGAAATGATCTTCATAGACATTGCGGCAGCTATTGCTTCGCAGACTGATACCGGATGAACCCAGATTGAAGTTCATATAATTGAATCCGTCATAACGTACCAGTCCACCACCATGTGTACTGATCCAGACGAAGCCGTATGAATCCTGGAAAATATCATCCGCAAAATTATTAGGCATTCCTGCCGCCATATTGAGATAGCTTACATTATAGCGACTAGGAAGGCTACCTTGCGCAAAACTGCTCAAGGTTATGAAAAAAATGCTTATTATTGAAAGAATGTATCTAATCATCATTTATTGCTCTTGTTGCTGATGCTTATCCTCCCATTTTGAATAGATTAAAGAACCAGCAATAATTAAAGCCAAAAAGACATACATTGCCAATAATCCATTACTCATTTTACTTCCCTTTCTTATTATCTTCAATTTTGGAAAATACTATCATTCCTAAGCCTAAAAGCATAAGAGCGATATACATACTTAACAATCCTGCATCCATACTTATTTCTCCTTTTCCTTATCTTTTTTTTCGTTATCATTATCTTTATGCAAGAAATAGACACCTATGGCAAACATTATCACCATGATGACTATTGCCCCTAATGCAGCAAAGATTGAATCAACCTTTACAAACATTGTGGTCAAAACGTATGCTGTTACTATATACTTCGCAACATCCAAGAACCATTTGCCTATTTCCTTATACATTTTTATTAAGTTTTTAAACTTCTGCTTGCAAAAGTACGAAGAAAAAATGAAACGAAAGAATTTTTATAAAGAAAAAAACGTTCCTAGAAATGTAAATTTACAACTCTAGGAACGTTCATATAGGAATATACTTACGTTGGCAATTGAAAGTACTTTCAACAGGCAACGAAAGTACTTTCATCGGGCAACGAAGCTACTTGCGTTTTAGAATTCAAGTATCATAGTCTGGCGAGGACGAAGCTTCACGTTCTTGTTGATAAGAACGGTGCGACCGTTTGTAACATCCGTAGCCTTCTCAGCATTGCCGATAATCTCTGCATAGCGGGAAACATTCAGTTCGTTGGCTTCCTTCTTGCCATTGATGATGGTCATCACGCTCTTTCCCTTATACTGGCGGGCAATGACATACACACCCTTCTGTGGACAGAACTGGGTCTGCTTGCCCTTGGTGATAACCTCGTTGCCCTGACGCCAATGCAATAATCGGCTGAGCCAGTCGAACATCTGGTTTTCAGCCTGTGTTCTTCCTTCGGCAGTAAAGGCATTGTGCTTGTCACCAGCCCAACCGCCAGGGAAATCCTTGCGCACATTGCCATCGGTTACGCTCTTGGTACCATTCATCAGCACCTCGGTTCCGTAATAGAGCTGTGGGG
>ERZ1026852.632-NODE-632-length-21333-cov-12.157816_pt1 | contig 21333 bp, 14 predicted proteins | sample MGYA00380156_ERZ1026852 | MGnify/ENA primary metagenome ERZ1026852 (study PRJEB33269, sample SAMEA4719792) | human gut metagenome | biome: human-associated habitat; feature: organic feature; material: feces | place: Cameroon | collected 2013-10 ...
AAATAAGATAGGAAAAATAAAAATAGGAAAATTAAAAATAGTAACAGTAATAAATGCTTATTATAAATAGAATAATCAGGTACAGATACAAGTTGAAAAAGATGGTATAAGAAGTATTACATACAGTAATGAAATGAATGATAAAATATGTAGCGATTTCGCTTTTAGTGAAGCACCTATATGGCCTTCAATAAAAACGAAATACTTTAAATAATAAAAAAATATGCAGAAAAATATATTCTTATCTTTACCGTTATCATTATTGGCCATGCTTTTAGTGCTATCATCTTGTGCTTCTGAAATTCATGAAGGATATAGAGCGCCTGACTATGACCTGGCTTTACAGAAACAGCAAATCATCAATAATACTAAAGCGGTTAAAGTAATTAATGCTTATGACGAATTAGGATGCGAAGCCTATGATATCTCTAATCCGCAGAAAAAAGCAGGAGTAGCGGGCTTAGATTATGAGCTGGGTGATGATCATAAAGAAGGAACGGGCAGCTTTAAATTAAAGTATAATTTCATAGGAAGATCTAATGATAACGGTCGTGAGTTAGTGTTTTTCCAACAGCGTTGGGGCGACTATCGTGTCGACTTGTCTTTCCATCCGTTAGGCCTCTCTATTTGGGTGAAAGGTAATCGTAAAAACAAAGATGCCGTGTTCCGTTTCATCATCATGGAAGATGAGAAGCAGTTTAACGAAACTACACCACACGACTATTCGCGCGAACGTTGGTCATATTATGCCTTTGAGGATAAAGAGGTGCTGTCAAAAGATGGCTGGACACGCTTAATTATGCCTTATGATGCCTTTAAACTGTATAAGCGAGGTAAAGGCACCCAGTCAGACAAGCTGTTGATGAACCGTAATGAAGGTTTCCGCATTGAGATTGAAAACAAAGCAGGTGGCGCTTGGAATGGCGAATGTCAGATTGATGAATTGAAACAGCTCACATCGTACGAGTTGAAGGGAGGCACCCCAACATTCTCCAGCGTATTCATTCAGTTAAACAAGGATGCTTATGAAAATGAAGATTGGGATCAGCAGTTCCAAGACAGCCGTGCGGTAGGCATCGACACATGGATCATTCAATACTCTGAGCAGTTTACGGGTAGTGATGACGCAACAAACGTTTCTTTCTATAAGAACACGAACTTGCCTTGGGTACAGGTGAAGTGCGACATCATTGACAAGATGTTTGAAGCCGCTGAACGTAACGGCATGAAGATTATCCTGGGCTTGTATCCTGGCTATTATAGCAAGACCAACTTGCGAGATCCAAAGAAATATAACATCAACACCACACGCAATAAGAGGTTGTTTGATGAGGTGTATGAGCAGTTTGGAAACCATCCTTGTTTGGTGGGATGGTATATTACTGAAGAGTTTCATGACGGCTCTTATCCTGTAGGATGGCAGCAAGAACCTGAGCTTGCCATGCTCGCAAAATATTTGGAGGGTGTGGCTTCGTACATTAAGTCGAAATCAGATAAGCCCGTGGCCATCGCTCCTGCTTTGTGGCGCGGAATGCCTGCCGACCTGTGCGGCAAGTGGTTTGAACGCCTGTTTAAGCGCACGCCGAGTATTGACAACCTGTATCTGCAAGACATTGGCGGACGCTGTTTGGTTGACTTTGATGTAGACCTGCCTAACTGGTATGCTGAAATTAAGAAGGCTTGCGATGCTACGAATGTGAAGTTTGGTGTTGACATCGAGTCGTTCAAGAGCTGCTGGTGTCCTAACGTCGACTATAAGGCTAAAGATTGGTCTGAGCTGAAGGATCAACTGATGGTGGCTGGCTTATTTACAAAGTATATTACCAACTTTAGTTGGGCTACCTTTAAGAAAGGTACAAACAACTATGATGGTTATAAGGCCTACTTGAAGGAAAACAATCTCCTGCCTAAAGGAAAATGACCTCATGTTTCGATCTTTTTGTCATCAATAATAAGTGTATTTCATAGGGCGAGTGTTCGCTCGTCCTTTGATTTTCAATTTAGATGAATACTATTAACAATAAACTATTTATAAGTGCAATATGAAATTGAATAGATTTTTTTTAACTTTGTGTGCCGTCCTTAATGTTTGTATGGCTTGGGGACAGCAGACACCCTTGCGTTTTAACAAAGATGGAAAGTTTAAAATTGTGCAATTAACTGACATTCATTATAAGTATGACGACCAGGCCAACTCGCAGGTGGGCATCGATTGCATAAACAAGGTGTTAGATGCCGAGAACCCCGACTGTGTAATTATTACAGGCGATGGTGTTGTTTCGAACGAGTCGTTTAAAGGCTGGGATATTGTGCTCGACTTGTGCATCCGTCGCAACATTCCGTATGCAGTGGTGTTTGGTAATCATGATGATGAGTATGACCATACGCGTCAGGAGTTGTACGATTATATTGCAAAGAAGAAGGGTAGCCTGATGCCAGAGGGATTGGTGCAGCCCCTTGCTGCCGACTATGTGTTGACCGTAAAGTCGGCAAAAGATAAAAATAAAGATGCAGCATTGTTGTATTGCATCGACTCACATTCTTATACACAGGTTCATTCGGTGCCTGGCTACGACTGGATAAAGTTTGACCAAATAGCATGGTATCGCAATCAGAGCAAAGCGTTTACTGAGAAGAACGGGGGAACACCCCTTCCTGCTTTAGCGTTCTTCCATATCGCTACTCCTGAGTTTAAGGATGCGTTGATGGAAGATAAAAACCGAGTGTTTGGCTGTAAAGGCGAAATGGTGTGCTGCCCCACTACCAACTCGGGCTTCTTCACTTCTGTAAAAGAGTGTGGCGATGTGATGGGCATCTTTGTGGGTCACGACCACGACAACGATTATGCCGTAGCCTATAAAGAAGTGTTGTTGGCCTACGGTCGCTACTCGGGCGGAAACACTGTTTATAACGATTTGAACCCGAATGGTGCGCGTGTGATCATCTTGAAGGAAGGCGAGCGCACAATCGACACTTATATTCGTTTGGCTAATAACGAGATTGAGTCGGCAGTAAGCTTCCCAAAGAGTTTTTATTAATGACTCAACTGTCGCATGTCGATGGCATGTTGTTAGTAAACCCGTAAATTAATTAGAAAGTAAAGTAAATTTAAAGTTAGTTTTTTTATACCAGTAGGTGTTTTGATAAATTAATTCGGAGCACCTACTTAATTCTCAAATTAGAAAAATATGAAAAAGGCATTTTTATTTTTTTTCTCTTTACTGTGTGTTTTGAGCGCGCAGGCTGAAGAGCAGATTGGTTTGACATTAATTCCTCCTGGAAAGGTTACCAATAAGATTAACTTGGATATTCGTGGAGGTATTGTAAACAAAACCAGTGCTCAGCAAACATATCAGGTATCTTTGTATTGGGGAAAAGAAAATAAATCGGCACTGTTGTGCGATACCACTTTGAATATTGCTGCCGATAAATCGGATATGGTAAAGGTGATGCTTCCTCTGAAAGATAAGGTGGGTAAGCATAAGGTGATATTGAAGGTTGCTGAGGGTTCTAAGGTTTATCGTAGAACTCAGGAAGTAGAAGTAATCAACTCTGACATACGTTCTATCCAGCAGATATCTGGCGCTTGGGCTGGCATCTATCATTGGAGCGAAGAAGAAGGAAAACATTGGAACCAGGACATCAAAAAAATGACCGACGACCAGTGGAGAGAGATGATGCGCTCAATGCATAAGATTGAGATGAACATGGTTGTTATTCAGGAGGTGTTCCGCCATCAGGCATACATTGGTAGCACAACAACGGTTGATAACTATCCTGGTAAAGCGTTCTATCCTTCTAAGCTGTATCCTAGTCGTATGGATATTGCTGCCAACGACCCTATTGAGGCTATCTTATCAGAAGCCGACAAGCAAGGTATGCAGGTGCTGATGGGTGTAGGTATGTTTGCTTGGTTTGATTTTGGTAAAGAATCATTAGAGTGGCACAAGCGTGTAGCAAAAGAACTGTGGGAGATGTATGGTCATCATAAATCTTTCTATGCCTTCTATGTATCTGAAGAAAGCGGTGGTGGCTTGAACAACTGGGAACCCGATCCTGAGCGCAGCAAGCAAAGAAAAGCCGAAATCGTACACTTCTTCAAGGAGTTTAAAGCGTTCTGTGGTGCCTTGGCTCCCGAAAAGCCCGTGATGCTGGCAACCAATAGCTTTGATGTTCCAGTAGGTATGGATACCTATCCCGAATTGTTGAAATATTTGGATATCCTTTGCCCGTTTGGTTTCGCTCGTATGCCTGAGACCGATCTGACAGGAAAACAAGCAGCCGACATGTTGCAGAAGGTTTGCGATGAAGCTAACTCGCATCTGTGGTTCGACCTTGAAACCTTCTTGTTCAATCCCGATAATTCGTTGTATCCTCGTCCTGTAGAGCAGATCATTCACGACTTGAACCTCTTCGACAACTTTGAGAAAATTCTTTGCTATCAGTTCCCTGGTGTGTTTAACGACCCGAAGATGTCTATCCGTGTGGGCGAACCTCGTACCATCGACTTGTTCAACGGTTATGTGAAGTATCTGAAAGAAGTGAAGGCTAAGCAAAAGAAACGTAAATAATATAATAAAAAGTATGAGCTCTTATAAACTGATGTGAACCTTGGTTTTATTTGAGCTCATATTTTTATAATTGTTGTTAAGATAAACCTTTAATTATAAACTGAAGTTTTACAAGTTTTTTACGCTCGGCTTTGCCGCTCGCCTAAGCTGAAAACTTGTTAACTCGTCAACTTGTCAACTATAAAATGAACAGACGCGATTTTTTGAAATGCTTTGGATTGGGTGGCCTTGGTATGATGGCTACTCCTGAGCTTGTGTGTGGCAAATCTTTAGATGTAGATGCGCTTGCCTTGAAGAAAAATATAAAACCATTGTCGGGCTCTTGGTTCGAATTTCAACATTCGGCAGCAGAAGGTGCCTATTGGAATGATGCCTTAAAGAAATTTACGGCCGACCAATGGCGTAGAAAGGTGTTTGAAATTCGTGAGATAGGCATGGAGTATTTGGTGTTGATGGGTGTGGCCCAGGCTGGAAAGCCGTATTATCCGTCAAAGATTGCTCCGCAGATACCGATGGGATGCGACGACCCGTTGGAGGCCGTGCTTTCGGCTGCCGACGAGTGTGGCATTAAATTCTTTGTCAGCAACGACTTCTGGGGCGATCTGGATGCTTTTTCGATGATGTTGGATAAGGGTGTTCAGAAGATTCGTTTCCAGTCGATGGAGGAAATAGCCGAAAAATATAGCCATCATGAATGTTTCTATGGATGGTATTTCCCCAATGAAGCCATGCTACAACCTTATTTTGTTGATGCTTGTGTGAATTATGTAAACGAATGTGCCGACTTTGCCCAGCGTCTCACCCCAAATTGCGTGAACCTGATTGCGCCCTATTTTATCAAAGAAGCTCGTTTTGACGACACTTTTGTTCGTCAGTTAGAGAAAATGAATATCGACATCATTGCTTATCAGGATGGAGTGGGGGTGAACCATACTCCGCTGGAAGACTCTGCTAAGTTTTATGAAATATTATATAAGGCTCATGAAAAGGCGTCAAGAGCACGTTTGTGGGCCGACCTCGAATTGTTCTATTTCGAAAACAAGACAGGCGGCAACCTGTTGCCCGCCGATTTCAATAAACGCATTATCAAGCAGCTCGAGGCGTTAAGTCCATTTGTGGATAAGGTGCTTTGCTACCAATACTTAGGACTTATGAATAAGCCGGGTACAGACATTATTGCCGGACCTCCTGATTCAATCAAGTTGTATGAGCAATATACCAAGTGGTATGAGCATTACAAAAAAACGGTGAAATGAGCACAATGCTATTTGGGGGTTAACCTCAAATCGGCAAAACACAGATAACAGAAATCACCGTATATACAGAAAATAGGCTTTGAGAATTAAAACCTTTTCTCTGTTACTGATGAGGGAACATAATAAAAATAAGATTGATACATGAATAAATTTTTAACAGAAATACACGAACAGCCGCAGGCGCTGAAAAAGACCGTGGCATGGACTGGTTCGGAACAAGGTGAAGAAGCGATGCTGCAAATACGTGCTGCCTGGATGAGTGGCGCTTATGATAAAGTGGTGTTTACCGGCATGGGCAGCTCTTTCTTCCTCTCGCATGCCGCCGCTCTGCTCCTGTCGGGTGCTGCCATTCCAGCTTTTGCAGTAAATGCTGGTGAGATGTTGCATTTCCAGCGTCAGCTTCTTACCGAGAAGACCTTGCTGGTAGCCATCTCACAGTCGGGCGAGAGCTATGAGGTGGTTGAACTGTTGAAAGAAATGATGAGACAGGCCGCCCGTCCGTTGGTGGTAGGCATCACCAATGAGGCTGATAGCACATTGGCAAAAGAGGCCGATTATGCACTGCTTTGTCAGGCAGGAAAGGAAGATATGACTTCAACAAAGACCTTCATTACCTCTTATTGGATTGTGTGGCAGTTGGTAGAAGTGTTGAAAGGACAAGCCCCTGTGGCGGCTGTCGGCGACGAACTGGCAACCGAAATTCAGCGTTTGTTAGACGACGCTTCAGCCGTAGTGCCAAAGGCCGTTGCTTTCTTGCACGACCATACCTTTGTTCAGCTGATAGGCCGAGGTGTTGATTGGGCTACCGCTTCGCAAACCGCTTTGATGTTTATGGAGGCCACAAAGACGCCAGCTTCGGCACTGTTGGGTGGCGAGTTTCGTCATGGTCCGTTAGAGATGGTAAACGAACATTTGGCAGTAGTGATCTATGCCCATTCACAGTCGGGTGTGTATGCTCAGTCAGTAAAACTGGCCGAGGATGTTCTCCGATTTGGTGGTAAGGTGGTATGGGTGTCAGACAAGCTGTTGGGCAAAGAGGATGCTTCGTTATTAGAAATTCAGATTAACTGTAGCCGTGCCGACCTGTTTGTCATTCCTTCAATCATTCCGTTGCAGCTGATTGTCAATGCACGCGCTGAGGCTTCAGGCCTTGAGCCAGGCTGCTTCTTGCATGGAGCGAAAGTAACCTCAATCGAATAAAAATAACCTCGACAGAAGAATCTTATGAAACGAGAGCAAGTGGCCATAGGCGTGGATATTGGTGGAACCAAGATTCGTGCTGGAATAGTAGGCGCTGGGGGCGTGGTGTATGACGTGCCACGCACCATTCCTACTTGTGCCGAGCTGCCGGGCGAAGAGATTGTGCAACGCCTTATCGCTTTGATAAAAGAAACATTGAGCCATGCTGACGAATATGAAGTGCTTGGCATTGGTGTAGGCTGCACAGGCCCGTTAGACCTTCGGAAAGGTATGTTGCTGGAGGTGGAAAATCTGCCCACGCTGAACAATTATCCTTTGCTGCAGGTGCTGGAAGAAGCCCTGCAGATGAAGGTGAAAATGGAGAATGATGCCAATGCGTTAATTTTGGCCGAAGCGCTATGGGGAGCAGGAAAAGATGCCGACACGGTGTTAGGCTTTACCTTAGGAACAGGCATTGGTTGCGCTTTGATCAATCATGGAACCGTGTGGCAAGGCAAAAACGACTGTGCTGGCGAGATATGGACCGCTCCTTATCGTGACGGAATATTAGAAGAATATGTGTCGGGCAATGCTGTAACGCGTTTGTACGAGCTGCATACGGGCAAGCATTTGTCGGGCAATGAAATTGCTGCTTTGGCCATAGCTGGTGAAGAAGCCGCAAAGCAGGTATGGGATGAATTTGCGCAAGCATTGGCTTACGCTTTGTCGTGGACCGTAAATATGCTCGACCCCCAAATGGTGGTTATCGGTGGCTCTATTATTAAGTCGGCAAACCTCTTCTGGGAACAAGCCGATACATCGTTCCGTCGTTATGTCTGTCGCTCTGTTGCAGACAGCGTGTCGCTTAAACCAGCTGCTTTGGGCGATGATGCTGGCTTTATAGGTGCAGCTGCTTTGTTTTTTAACGAAAGATAAATATGAAAAATATACCATTGATTTTATTGTTGTGCGTGCAGTCGTTATGGGTGCAGGCTCAAACATTAGAGTTGAAGCAATGGCGTATGATGAGCGTTTTGGATGTGAAAGCTGCCGATGCTCATGTGTCAACACCGTCGTGTGAAGTAGGAGAATGGCAGGCGGTTACCGTTCCTACCACGGTTCTGAACGCTATGGTGAAAAATGGCGTATATCATGATCCGCGATTTAGCTTAAACAATTATCAGATACCTGATGTGTCGGATGAATTTAATGAGCGGATGAATTTGGCCAAGTATAACCACCGTAAAGATGGGCGCAATCCGTGGCAAGATCCTTATTGGTATCGCACAGAGGTGAAGTTGCCCAAGACCTATAAAGGCAAGAAGGTGTGGTTAACCTTGCATGGCATTAACTATAGAGCCGATGTATGGGTTAACGGACATTTGGTGGCCAATAAAGACTCGTTGGTGGGTATGTTCAGACGTTTTAAACTGGACATTACAGCTTATGCCAAAGCTGGCGCAACCAACTGTGTGGCCGTAAAGATTTATCAGGTAGACCATCCTGGTGTGCCTACTCCTGGCACGCAGCTGAAGGTGTTTGGCCCCGTGCGTGGCCATTCGTATGACATTTTTAAGGACGAGACCTTGAAGATGTCTGGCGGATGGGACTGTGCTCCTGTGGTTCGCGACCGCAATATGGGCATCTATCAGAAGGTAACCATCGAAGCTACCGATAAGATGATATTAGAGCATCCGTTTGTTACCACTACATTGCCTAAGAAAGACACATCGCTGGCAGATGTGAAGGTGCAGATGGAGGTTTGTAACACATCAAACCAAAAGGTGAACGGTAAGGTGCAAGCTTTGATCACATTGGTCAACGATGTGAAGTTTCCCACTTATACCAAGCACATGGAGGGCGTCTTGAAGCCTATCAAATTAACAAAACAGGTGTCGTTGGAGGCTGGCGAGCGTAAGACAGTAGAATTTACATCGGCCGATTTCCCTGCACTCCTCATTAAGAACCCCTATCTGTGGTATCCTAATGGCTATGGCGAGCAATACTTGCATCACATCAAACTGTCTTGCCGATTAGGCGATGGCGTGTCAGATAGCAAGGAGTTTGATTTCGGTATTCGTGAGGTGACCACCGACTTGCACCAGATAGGAGAGGACTATGGCCGAGTGTTCTATGTGAACGGCAAACGTGTGTTCTGCAAGGGTGGCTGGATACAGCCCGACATCTTGCTGGAAGAAACCGAGAAACGCATTTACGATGAGGCTCGTTTGATGGCCGAAGCCAACATGAACATTATAGGCAGCGAAGATATGCCTTCGCCTTCTGACGAATGGCTCGAAAGTTTTGATAAGTATGGCCTGATGTGGTGGCACGTGTTCTATCAGTGCTTCCGCATGACCCCTGGCACCGAGACCGAGCACAATCCCGCCAATCATGATTTGGCTGTGACCTGTGTTGAAGATATGATGCTGCGCTATCGTAACCACCCCTCTATCATTGCGTGGATAGGATGTAATGAGGTGTTGATGAATGAGCCTTTGTATCACAAGACGAAGGCGAAGGTGAAGAGCCTCGACACGTCTCGAATATATATACCTACCACGAGCTATCACTGGGATGTTGATGCGCTGACACCTTATCTGAAAGAAGATCTGCCTACAGGAACCACCGATGATGGCGCTCCTGACTACAACTGGGCACCGTCTGATTATTTCTTTAAGAAGGTAGATGAGGTACACCTGCAAATGTTCCGCAACGAGTTGGGTATGCCTTCTGTGCCTGTGTATAACAGCTTGCGTAAGTTTATCCCCACCGCCGAAAGCACAGCCAATGTAAGCAACCCCATCTTCCCGTTGGATAGCATTTGGGCCGAACATGGCGCTTGGGATGTGAGCAACTATTGCTATCGTTCTTACGACAATGCCATTCGTACCATGTTTGGCGATCCTAAGACGGCAAAAGAGTATTCCGACTTTGGTCAGTTCTTAAGTGCCGATGGCTATCGTGCCATGTTTGAGGCTGCCAACCACCGTATGTGGGACATCACATCAGGCGTTATGATATGGAAAGTAAATTCGTGCTGGCCCGATGTATGTTGGCAGGTTTACGACTGGTTCTTAACCCCCAACGCCTCTTATTACTTCTCAAAGAAAACCATGGAGCCTGTGCACATTCAGCTCAATGCCGACGATTTTAAGGTTACGGTTGTTAATGCTTCGCATAAGGCACTGGAGGACGTAACGGTAACGGCAAAGGTTATTAATAATGATATGAGTGTGGCTTGGGAGCATACCAGCCAGCTGAATGTTGGTGCCGATTGCTATGCTCCTGTAGTAACGGTTCCACAGAACGGCACTTATACCTACAACTACTTTGTGAAGTTAGAGATGCGTGACAAGTCGGGCAAGCTGCTTTCAGAAAACCTGTACTGGTATTACTCACAGCACATGGATTTCTTCTGGTTCTCAACGATGGAGAAGCCCACATTGAATACCAGCTACGAAGTGGTAAAGGATGACCGCGAATATGAAGTGACGGTTCGATTGAAGAACGAGTCAAAGCGCCTTTCATTCTTCAACCGCATGGTGCTGACCGATGCACAAGGCGAAGAAATTAACCCCGTGTTCTGGAGCGATAACTATGTGTCGTTGTTCCCAGGCGAAGAAAAAGAGGTGAAAGCCCGTGTGGCTGTGTCTGACGCGGGTGGCGTAACCCCAAAATTTGTAATTGTTCATTAAAAATAGAAATTCAGGTTTCGCATGTCGAAGACGTGCGAAACTTAAAATCAGAAAAATATGAATAGCATGAATAAATTAAAAATGTGGGTTACCGTAGGATTGTTATCTCTCGGTACCTCTCTCTCTGCTTGCCCAGGTCAGGCAGTGGCTGCTTCAAACACTGTTAAACATCAAGCAAAACAGCAGGTATTGCCCATCACGGGTTCTTGGATTAACCTTGCTTATAAAGATGTGCGCAATAAATATACTAACCCAGTTAACTTTGATAACACCGACCCCAACCTGTGGGCAGCAAAAGTGCGCGAATTGGCTGCAATGGGATTAGAGTATTTAGTATTCATGGAGGTGGCCAACGATGGCAAGGCTTATTATCCTTCTAAACTGATGCCGTGGCATTATACCAAGGGCGTAAAGAGCCCAGTAGATGCTATCTTAGATGAGGCTGCCAAACACAATGTAAAAGTGTTTATGAGCACGGGTTGGGCACAAAACCAAGACGACAATTTGCAAGACCCTGCAATCAAAAAGCGTCAGCTGCAAATCATGGACGAGTTGGCTGCATTGTATAAAAATCATAAAGCATTTTATGGTTGGTATTTGCCCGTTGAAGACTGCATTTGCCCTGTCTTTGCCGAGCATGCCGTGCAGGCCGTCAACTCGTTGGTTGAAAAGGCGCATGAACTGACACCCGGCAAGAAAACCTTGATATCGCCTTACGGCATTGGATTGTCTGAATTTGATCATCCTGACTTTGAGAAGCAAATGGCAAAATTAAAAGTCGATATCATTGCTTATCAAGACGAGGTGGGCTGTGTGCGCGAGCCCTTCCCCATACCTGGCTTGAAGAAAAACTGGGAACGTATGCGCAAGGTTCATGACAAGCTGAACATTGAGATGTGGGCCAACTGCGAGACCTTTACTTGGGAAGAAGGCACAAACGATCGTCAGTCGGCATTAATTCCGGCAGCCTATTCTCGTTTGCTTTCTCAGCAGGTAGCCGCTTCAGCTGCTGGTGTCGACCGCATCATTTCATTCATGTTTGGTGGCATCATTGAAAACCCCGCTTCGCCTTATCAGTTGGGTCAGCCCGTAGGCTCAAACAAAACCTATGCCGACTATATGAGCTGGCAAGCAGGCGACAATTATTGGAAAATGATGGAGTCGGCTTTCTTAAATCAGCTTCGTAATGGTGCAACACAAGCAATGGCTATGCCTGAACAGCAAATGTTGTTTGATGGCAAGCTGGCTGAAGAAGATAAAGACGATGCTCGCTGGATGCACTTTGCTAAAGGTTGTCATGATTGTGTTGTTGACATGAAAAAGGTAACAAATATCAACACCGTGATGTTGCGTTATTTAAATTATCATGCAGGAAATGTGGTAGCGCCTATGAAAACCTATCTCTATTTGTCTAACGATGGTAAAAACTATCGTTTGGCAGGTATAAAGGATGCGCCTTGTTTCCCCAACAATAAGCATGACGCCTGGATTGACGCTGTATTATTTAATAATTTGAAAGAGAAGGCACGCTATGTAAAGGTTACATTCGATACGCCTCAGCAGACTTTTGTTGATGAGTTATTTATTAATCCATCGAAATAAGTCAAGAGGCTTGTGTTCTTAGAGACGGCTGTGTGCGTTTTATGTCTATACGCACACTTGCCGTTTTAATCATCTGCTAAGTCTTAAAACGAAAAAAATAGAACTGAAAAAGTAAGAAAGAAAATTAAACAGAATTTATTAATAAATTAAATCAAAATAATTTTGAGCCTGTTTGTTTCGTATCTTATTTAGTTGTATTTTTGCGAAGCAAACGTAAATGATGCTTTATTTTTTAACGCATCAGTAATAACTCTACCAATAGTAATTTTAACTATCACCCACCCACAAAAAGTACCCCAAAATAAAGAAATAAAATTTTTATACTATGGATACAAAGAAATATCTGCAAGAATGGTCAAAGAAGTATAAGGATGACCTGGTGAACAACATTATGCCGTTCTGGATGAAGTATGGCCTCGACCGCCAGCATGGTGGCGTTTATACATGTGTTAACCGTGATGGCTCGTTAATCGACACCACCAAGAGCGTGTGGTTTCAGGGCCGTTTTGCCTTCATCTGCGCTTTCGCCTACAACAATGTAGAGCGCAACCAAGAGTGGCTCGACGCAGCAAAGAGCACAATCGATTTTATAGAGCGTCATTGCTTCGATACCGATGGCCACATGTTCTTTTCAGTAACAGCCGAGGGCACCCCGCTGCGCAAGCGTCGCTATGTGTTTAGCGAGACGTTTGCCATCATTGCCATGTCTGAATATTCGCTGGCTACAGGCGATAAAACCTATGCCGAGAAGGCGCTCAAACTGTTTAAAGACACGCAGCGCTTCCTCACCACACCGGGCTTCCTCACACCTAAGTATGAGCCCAACCTCAACGTGCAAGGCCATAGCATCGTGATGATTCTTATCAATGTGGCATCGCGTTTGCGCGAGGCCATCAGCGACCCCGTTATCGACCAGCAGATTGACGAGTCGATAGATAAGTTGCGCAAATATTTTATGCATCCCGAGTTTAAGGCGTTGCTCGAAACCGTAGGACCCAACGGCGAGTTTGTAGACACCTGCATGGGGCGCACCATCAACCCTGGCCACTGCATGGAGACCATGTGGTTCCTTATGGATGTGGCTCAGGCACGCGGAGGCGATAAGGAAATTCTCGACACCGCCCTCACCATTTTCGACTGGTCGTGGGACTGGGGTTGGGACAAGCAGTATGGTGGCATCATCAACTTCCGCGACTGCCGTAACCTGCCGGTACAAGACTATTCGCAAGACATGAAGTTCTGGTGGCCACACACCGAGACCATCATTGCTTGTCTTTATGCCTTCCTTGTTACGGGCGATGAGAAATATCTGTATCGTCATGAGCGCATCAGCGAGTGGACCTACGCCCACTTCCCCGATGATGAGTATGGCGAGTGGTATGGCTATCTGCATCGTGATGGTACTGTGGCTCAGCCCGCTAAGGGCAACCTCTTTAAAGGCCCGTTCCATATCCCCCGCATGATGATTAAGAGCTTGATGCTGTGTGAAGAGATATTGAAGAAGTATTAACAAGAAGACGACATTCAAAACATATAAAAATGAAAAAACTATTTACGTTGGCGGCTGCCTTCTTGTTGGCCGCCACAGCCACCATCGCACAAAACCTGAAGTTTAATGCCGATGGTAAGTTTAAAATTGCACAGTTTACCGATGTTCACTATAATGGTAGCGAGGCATCAAAGGCTGCGTTAAAGGTTCTTGAAAATGTGCTCACGCAAGAGCGCCCCGACCTTATCGTGCTTACGGGCGACATTATCTATGGCGCCCCCGCCAAGGAGAACCTGCTTGATGTACTCAACTGCATCAGCAAGTATAACATACCCTTTGTGTACGAGTTTGGCAACCACGACAACGAGCAGGGCCTCACAAACCGCGAGCTATACAACATTGCGCGTGGCGTAAAAAACAATATCTTGCCCGACCTGAGCAATGCCAAAGAGCTCGACTATGTGGTGAAAATTAAAGACCGCAAGGGCAAGAACGATGCCGCCGTGCTGTATTGCCTCGACTCGCACAGCTATCCCAAGGGCTTTCCTCAAGACAAGAGCCACGGCACCTACGCATGGCTCACCTTCGATCAGGTAAGCTGGTATCGTCAGCAGGCACAGGAGCTGAAGGACGCCAATGGCGGCAAGACCCTTCCCGCGCTCGCCTTCTTCCACATCGCGCTGCCCGAGTTTACTTATGCCACCGAAAACCAGAATGTGGCTATGATAGGCACTCGTCGTGAGCAGTGCTGCGGCCCCGAGTTTAATTCGGGCATGTTCACCGCCATGATGGAGGGTGCCGATGTGATGGGCATCTTCGTAGGTCACGACCATGATAACGATTACACCACCCTCTTTCACAATATCTTGTTAGGTTATGGCCGATATTCGGGTGGCAACACCGAGTATAACCACCTGAAGGCTGGTGCCCGCCTCATCGTGTTGGAAGAGGGTCAGCGCCGCTTCAATACTTATATTCGTGAGTGGGATGGCACCGTGCTGAACCAATCAACTTACCCCGACAGCTATGTATGGGACGATTGGCGTGCGCGCCCACTGCAGAAGTATGAATGATTTCGTTATCGTTTCTTAGCTACATCGTTTAACGCGAGATTGTATATTTATGCACATTGTTGTGTTGTTTTGCATAAATATACAATCTCGCGTTTTTACATTCGTTTACACAATATTTGTTAATAATTTTACAGTCTGTAAGCAAATAGGATGTATATGCTTACAGTTTTCAAAGTTGATACTTCTCATTTGCAAAAGCATGGGTTTCACGCCCTGAAACCCATGCTTTCACGTCCTAAAACCCTTGGTTTCACACCCTAAAACCCATGCTTTCAGATTGTGATTTGATGCCTTTCTGAAAACGATACCCCTCCCCCTCTAAAACTGTATATTTATGCAATACGTAAACTTTGTATATGGATTAATAACTGTATCGCAAACTATAGTAGGACAGGGGCCTCCGTGCCCCGTCCTCCAACACCCATCCAACAGCAAGTGAAATATGTTATTGTAGGTATGCAAGCAGGGTGGTGCGTGACACTTATTTGTTCAGAGCGCAAAACAAATAACGGCAAAAAATGTTCAACGCCCTGAACAGATTTTGAAGAAAAGTGTTCAGCGTGCTGAACAAATGGAGCACAAAGAAGGCGAACATCACATGGGGTTTTACCTTGGTGATGTTCGCCTTTGGCGCTTTTTATCCTTCCATTTAAAGGGTTATAGTGGTCTCTTCATTGTCAAGAGACGTCATTTGTTCTGAAGGTTTTATTTCACAACAATCTTACACTTTGCTGGTCCGCTCACTGCTATGAAGATACCGTTGGCGGGAGCTTCAACCTGACCTGTGGCCGATGTAGCCACGAGCTGACCGTCGAGGGTGTAGAGGCTGATGGCAGCGCTCTTGCCTACTGCGCTCACGGTGCGACCGCTCACGGCGAAGGCGGGCTTGGTGGCGTCGGCGGTGGTAGAGGTGATGCCGTTCACGATGTTGAGCTCGGTGTAATAGTAGTTGGTTACAATACTTGAAACTAACACGCGTGTGGCAGCTGCACGAGTCACCGATGCATCTTCACGATTGGTGACATATTCCTCATGCGTAGCCGATGTGAGCAGTCCCTCGTCGTTGTAAGTGTAGATATGGGAGGTTTCTGTCAGCCTATCGATGAAAGTATATACATCGTTTTTCTCAACATAATCATTGCTCTCGATATACTCTAACAGGTTGTTACGGCTGTCGCGCTTCCTGGTCAAGGTGTTTACCCTCTTGGTGTATCCGATTCCAGAATTGTTGACACTCTCATCAACGAAATAAGTGCTGGTCCGCGTAAGTGTGTTGGGATCGGGCTGACTGTAAACGGTGGCATCCTGGCTGTACACTGTCCACTTGCCGTCTTTCCATCTCCAATGGGTAGAGTTGGTTGAAGAAGAGGGGAAGACATCCTCCTCATCATCGCCGTCATAGGGATAGAAATATTCGTCGTTGCAAGCAACGGGGTCTTGCGGGTCAAGCACCTCAAACTGGGGCTCTGTTACAGGCTTATGCTCCTCCTTCTCTTCGCCTACCCACTGGCCGTCGACCTTATTATAAATCTCCTGGCGATGTTCACCGTTTTTGTCATAATAGCTTTCTTTGCGCGTTTCTACAATGTTGCCATTGTCGTCGATCTCGCGGTAGATGCTGGTTCGTGTGCCATCGGCAGCTGTTGAGGTCAGCGTCTTTGCCGTTGTGTTTTGAAGTTTGAAATCTCCGAGGGCAGAACTCCATTTATAAACTAGCTGCTTGCCTGTGGGGTAGGTAACATATTTCTCACCCCATCTTACACTGCCGTTGTCGTTATACTCGTAGCTAATGTAGGTAACAACATTGGCGGCATCTTTGGTTACTTGGGTGTACTCTTCTACCTTGTCGGTCTCGGTGTTAAACGACTGTTCAATGTATCCGTTGTCGAGATAGGTGTATACCACATGCTCGGTGTGACGGCCATCCTCATATTCGTCCCACTGGGTCATCTGTCCCTTGTCGTTAAACTTCACCTCCATGTGGTTGTCGCCATCGCCCAACATCAGGTCGGTGGTTACGGTCACCCACTTGCCGTTCTTCAGCTCTTCGTATATTGCTTCTTCGGGCACGGTGTTTTCGTATGCGTAGTCACCCGAGTCTTTACCGTCTTTGTAGATGGATCTGAGCTGGCGCGTAACGTTGTGGTTCTTGTCGTAGAAGGTTAAATAGCTGCCGTCTACGCCCGGTCTGTCGGTCTCTATCACATAGCCGCCGTCCTTAAACGGTAGCGCATAGCCCTCTTTTTTGCCCTGGGCCGAATATTTGTAGAAACTTATCTCACGCTCATGTTCGCCATCATCATAATACTTTTCCCAGGTCTCTTTCAAGAAGCCCTCAGAAGTCCACTCTTCAGTTTCAACTTTCTTCAGCACCCATTCGGCCTTGTCGGTGTTATACATGTAGCTTTTATATGAGCGGTCGCCGTTGGCTTGTATCTTGGGCAGAGCAAGGTTGTTGGTATACACACGTTTTTCGCTATACGTCCACTCGTTTGCAGTCTCAAGATAAGAGCTTGCCTGATATGTAATCTCTGTGGTGAAGCCTACCTCGGGCGTGTTGGGCAGTGTCTCTGTCTTTCGGCCTTCTCTATAACTTATTCGGCCCTCAGAGTAAGAGCATTTGAGAAAGCCCAAATTGCGGCCATCGGCAGTGAAGTAGTACTCTTCAGTGTCGGTTAACACCCACTCGTTGTAGTTTTTACGATATATTTTGAGGGTGTAATTGGTGCCATTCACCTCAAACTCTACCTTTTCGTATTTGGCATTATAGGTGATGCTGATATAGCTCTGAATGGGGGCAAACCATTTAAGCAACTCTACTTGTTCTGGCTGGAGAACGTCGTCAGAAATAGCATAGTCGACATTTTTCACCTCAACGCCCTCAGCGTTATGGCTGTAGTCGTATTCGCGCTCTTCTTCCAGCATTAAGCTCGGCCCTAATCTGTCCGTATAAACCTTTATGGTTGACACACGATTATACTGGTCGAAGGTGCGCTCTTCTTTGTAGTGGTCAACAGTATTTTTGCCCCTTTGACGGCGCACCAGTTTTGTGCTCCATTTTGAGCCTGTTTCGTTGGTGTCGTAGGTGTAGAGGTCTTTGTACGTGCCGTAGTCGACCACGCTGAAGCGGCCATACTTGTCGTAGGTTATCTTGCCCGTCTCTGGTGTGCCGTTGTTTTCGGTTTTAGTCCAGCTTGTGGGCAATGTTTTCTTCACCATCTCGTCGGCCTTTTTGGCGCGTTGTGCTTTGGCTATCTGTGCCAGAGGCACTATGCGCACACCCTTGATGTGTGGGGCATTGGTGGTTTGGGTGTTGGGGCGCTGTGCGGCGGGTCGGCTGCTGTTGGCCTTCTTGAAAAGCTGCTGTGCCTTAACGCCCGGAATGGGCTGGGGCAGAGATTGGTGTGTCTGCGCTGTGGCACAAACACTTGACATGAGGGCTAAGCCCATCATGTAGAGGTTGAAATGTTTCATAAGCCTATGGTTTTTTAAATAAATTGTTTCCTTTATGTTTTTAGCCGACGGCTCACAAGATGCCCATGCGGAAGGCGTTTCCTATGAGCTGTGCGATGTTTCGAGAGTTTGTCTTCTTAAGCAGTTGTCGGCGATGATATTCTACGGTGTGGGCAGATATAAACAACTCCGCCGCAATTTCTTTGCTCTTCATTCCTTTAGAAAGAAGATTTAAGATCTCTTTTTCGCGTGTGGTGATGTTTTCTTTTATATCGATACCCATGTAGATGAAAAAATTGAAAATTAATAAACTGTCTTCTACAAAGATAGCGAAAATAAATAAAAGATAAATTCTATTCTTCTGGGTAAACCCCGCTCAAAATGCAAAAACTATGGTTTTTCGTAGGGGGTGAACTATGGTTTTCCGTAGCGGAAACTGATTTTTTTGTTGGTCAGATGTTTGTTTTCCACCCAAGCTCTGTGGCACGTCTTATCATCTCGGCAGCATTGGCAACGTTGAGTTTCTGCATGATGCGTCGGCGGTGAAACTCGACGGTGTTGGCACTGATGCCGAGCTGCGCTGCCATGTCGGAGGTAGAGAGGCCCTTTGCCGTGAGGTCTATGACCTGTTGCTCGCGTTCTGACAAGCGGCTGGGCTGAAGCTTCAGCGCGTTGAGCAGACGTACGAATGTGGGGCTGTAGTGGCCTTTGCCCTCGTTGAGGTGCTTCACCGCCTTGACCAGCTCGCTGGCGTTGTCGCTCTTCATCACCACCCCCTCGGTGTCGATGTCGGCCATCTGGCACACCGACCACGGCTCCTCGTGCATGGTGTAGATGACGATTTGAAGGCTGGGCAGGATGTCGCGCACGCGCTTTATCAGCGTCAGACCGCTCTCGCCGTTGAGGTCAAGGTCGGTTATCATGATGTTCACGTCGCGGGTGGAGCATGCCTCTTCGGCCTCCTTCAGGCAGGAAGCGTCTATGACCTCGGCGTCGGCAAACGCTGAAGCCAGCAAGGCGTGTATGCCTTTCCTCACGATGGGGTGGTCGTCGACGATAAGAATTGTCATTGTTGTGCTTGCTTTACGGTTGATTTTTCGGTGTGGAGCTTAAGCGTGAGGGTGAGCGTGTGCTGTGTGCCCTCTGCCTTTACGGTGAGCTTGGCGCCGATGTGGTCGGCACGCTTCTGCAGGGTCTGCAGGCCTATGCCGCTGCCGTGAGGCTGCTTCTGGCTGTCGGCGGGCGTGCTTGTGGCGTTCACGATGCTCACACGCAGGTTGTCGTCTTTGACGGTGAGCGAGATGTCTATGTTGCCGCTGCCGTGCTTGATGGCGTTGCCCGTTGCCTCTTGTATGATGCGGTAGGTTTCGTAAGCCACCCGTTGGGGCAACAGCTGCCAGGCAAAGGTGCTGTCGATATGCAGCTTCACGTCGTTCTTGGCGTTGTTGCCGATGGTTGCCACGTAAGAGCGCACGGCGGTGTCGAGGGTAACGTTCTCGAAGCTGGGCGGCATGAGCTCATGTGATAGTTGCCGCACGTTGCGCCACACGTCGTTAAGATAAGCCTCTGCCTGACGGCTGTCGGTGGCAAGCAGCAGTTTCGAGGCCAGGATGTCGTTGCACACACCGTCGTGTAGCTCCTTGGCTATGCGTTCGCGCTCGTTCTCCAGACCGTCAATGTAGCTCTGCTTCTCGTGCAGCAAGGCACGCTGGGCGGCAATGCGTCGCTTATAGAGCATGAGCACCAGCACGCCGGCGAGCACCGCCACGGCCACCACGAGCCACAGCACCTGGTTGGCTTTCTCTACCGTCTGCTGCTTCTGCTCGGCCAACGCTTTCTCCGTCTCCAGCGTCTTGTATCTTACCGAAAACTCGGTCATGCTCTTCTCTATGTCGCTCTGCTTCACCGAGTCGAGCAGGTTGAAAGCCCTGTTCATAAGCGTCAGCGCCTCTGCCTTGCGGTTCATCTTCTCCAGACAGAGGGCTTTCATGCGCAGCATCTTCTCCAGAGGCATGGCTTGGTTCAGGGCACTCGAGGCCATGATGCTGTCTATCAAGGTGAGCTGCTCGTTGTAGCGGTGTTGTGCGCCAAGCAGATGGGCTTTGACTTCCAGAATGCCCAACACGCCGTTGCTGTTGGTTGCCATGCTTGCCATCACATGGTCAGCATATCTCATGTATTTGTCAACGGCTTGATAATCGGCCAGGGAGCTGTACGACTTCAGGATGACAGACAAAAACTTCAGCGTGAGCACGTTATATCCCACCTTCTTCACCTCTGGCCAGCAAGGTAGCAGGGCATGGAGCGCCGCCTTGTAGTTGTTCTGCCGCATGTAGATGCCGCCGATGTTGGCTCGTGCCGAGAGACGTTGAATGGTGTCGTTGGCTGCCGTGGCTGCCTTCTCGGTCTTACGGGCATAGTGGAGGGCCTCGTCAAAGCGGTTGCTTTCAGAGTAGAGCACCGTGACGCAGTTGTTAAGATAGATCTCGTATTCTGTGTTTTGCTCTGCGAGCGCCATGTCTATACCTTCTTTGTATTGCACAAGGGCCGAGTCGGTCATGCCCTGTCGCCTGTAGGCTATGCCCATCGTGCCGCGCAGGTTGAGCATGGCCTCTACATCGTTGAGCTTACGGGCAAGGGTGTAAGCGCCTTGGGCCACGCCCACGGCATCGGCCATGCGTCCCATGTCGACAAGCGTCACGGCCTTCTCGCTCATGAGCCAGCAGCGTGTGGTGTCGGCGGGGGTCAGGGCAAGGGCGCTGTCGGCAAGGGCCAGCGCCGCCGGTTTGTTGCCAAGAGCGTTCTGTTCTGCCACGCGTTCAAGCATGGCATAGGCTTTCTCGGCTGTGGGCTCGTCGCCTTTCTTGTTGCATGCAAGTGTGAGCAAAACAAGGAGCAGGAGTAGATATTTCCTCATCTTTTAGGTGTGTCTTTATTTTGGATTTGGCAAAAATACAAATATAATCTGAGAAAAATAGATTTTTAGTTGGTATTTTATAGCCCCACCCCCTC
>ERZ1026852.633-NODE-633-length-21306-cov-4.972142_pt1 | contig 21306 bp, 17 predicted proteins | sample MGYA00380156_ERZ1026852 | MGnify/ENA primary metagenome ERZ1026852 (study PRJEB33269, sample SAMEA4719792) | human gut metagenome | biome: human-associated habitat; feature: organic feature; material: feces | place: Cameroon | collected 2013-10 ...
ATGTACGTCAAGCGGTTCAAGCCGCCGGGGAAAGAAAGGAGAACTCGGCAATGCAGAGGCATGTGGCATCTGTCACAGTTTTGCAGCGGACGGAAGATGTATCTCCCTGTTAAAAATCCTGATGACAAATCATTGTGCCTATGATTGTAAATATTGCATTAATCGTGCAAGCAATGATGTGAAACGGGCAACATTTACACCCGAAGAGATCTGTGAACTGACGGTTGAGTTTTACAGGCGTAACTATATAGAAGGCCTTTTCTTAAGCTCCGGAGTTTTGAAAAATCCGACATACACGATGGAAAAGATGTGTGAGACTTTACTGCTGCTTCGCACAAAATATCATTTTAACGGATATATCCATGTGAAGACGATTCCGGGAGCTTCAGATGAACTTCTTGCCGCGGCGGGATATCTGGCCGACCGTATCAGTGTAAATCTGGAACTTCCGACGGAAGAGAGTCTTCGGACTCTTGCACCGAATAAGACGATGAAGACAATCCTTAATCCTATGGGAAAGGTTCAGAATACAATTGCTGCACACCGGATGGCCATCGGAAAGACAGCATATATGGAAAGAAGCAGGGGGAATCAACTGTTAAATAACGGCATTTTTTCGGAAATATCAAAAAGAAATTATCGGGAAACTCTGGAAGAAAAAAAGAAGATGGCCAGACTGGCAGGTGGAAAGAACGGAAGTCTGCCTTCTCAAAAAGAAATGGGGACATTGGATGGGCTCCTGACATGGGACAAAGCATATCAGCTGGCACCCCATGATATGTCCAGTTTAAAGCGTCGTTTTGCACCTGCCGGGCAGAGTACACAGATGATCATCGGTGCGACGGGGGAAAGTGACTATACATTATTGCAGACGACCCAGCAGTTGTATCAGGGCTTTGATCTGAAACGAGTGTTTTACTCAGCATATATTCCGCTGAATGAGGATGCTGCGCTTCCGGGGCTTGGAACGCCGACACCGCTTTTGCGTGAACACCGCCTCTATCAGGCAGATTGGCTGCTTAGATTTTATGGATTCCAGGCAGGTGAATTATTGTCGGAAGAAAAGCCGAATTTCAATGAACTGATCGATCCGAAGTGCGACTGGGCATTACGCCATCTCGAACAATTTCCTGTGGAAATAGAGACTGCAAGCTATGCAAGACTGCTTCGGGTACCGGGAATTGGACCCAAATCCGCCAGCCGGATCACACATGCAAGACGGTATGGAAGACTGGATTTTGCAAGTTTAAAGAAGATGGGTGTGGTACTTAAGCGGGCGCATTATTTTATTACCTGTGGGGGAAAACAGATGTATCATACACCGGTTGAAGCATCGTATATTACGAGACAACTGGTGAGTGTAGATAAGAAAGATGTATGGAATATAGAACATTCCAATGAATCTTATGTACAATTGTCGTTGGCAGACTTTGGGATTGGGTAGGAAATTATGAAGATATATACTTGTAAGGATCGTCTGGAGGACATTATGACCTGTATCTATGATGCCTGGTCGGAAGCTTTACGAATCGGTCATGATCAGATACAATTAAAGAAAGAACCGATATTACAGCAGACAATGTTTGATGAATATGTCCATGTAGACGGGGATAATGTGAAAGCAGAAAAAGTAATCCGTTCCGTTCGCAGGGATATTTCCGATGAAGCATATCTGGATGTATATTATGCAACCCTTTCTGCGGAGGAAGATGCGTTACAGGCAATCTATAATTTCCTGCGTGTCGGATTTGCTGTGGGAAGTAAGGTACTGGAACAGTATTCGAATCCTCATGTGATGCGTATAGTGGAACTTCGGCGGAAAGTCGGTAATGAAAGCCATCATTTTAATGAGTTTGCGCGATTCCAGTCGCTGGACAGAAAAGTCTATGTCAGTCATTTGGAACCCAAAAGTGATGTGATCATGCTGGTTGGCAGACATTTTGCGGACCGAATGCCATCAGAACATTGGATGATCATAGATGATAACCGGAAAACTGCATGCGTACATCCAAAAGACGGAACAAACTATCTGCGTTATCTGACGGATGACGAATTTGAGTCACTTCGTAAAACAGAACAGTATGAAGATGAATATACAGAGATGTGGAAGACGTTTTTTCAGGCAGTTGCGATCAAAGAGAGGGAGAATTATGTGTGTCAGCGGAATTTGTTCCCAATCTGGAAGAGGAAGCATGCGGTGGAATTCAGAACGCCAAGGATATGAGCATAAAAACTTGCGAATCCTGAAAGAAATACCTGTCAGGAAGAGAATCATTGAAAGGGGAACAAATCAATGCAGAAAAATTTAAAAGTGTTAATGTTAAATGGAAGCCCACGGGCTAATGGCAATACATCTGTTGCATTAAAAGAAATGGAACAGGTATTTAAAGATAACGGAATCGAGACAGAGATCATACTGGTCGGCAATAAAGATATTCGAGGCTGTATCGCCTGTGGTTCCTGCTATGAGAAAGGCAAATGTGTATTCAACGATATGGTAAATGAACTGGCACTAAAGTTTGAAGAAGCCGATGGACTTGTCGTTGCAAGTCCGGTATATTATGCGTCAGCGAATGCAACACTGATTGCCTGTCTTGACCGTTTGTTCTACAGCAGTCATTTTGACAAGACGATGAAAGTCGGAGCAAGTGTTGTATGTGCGAGACGCGGTGGTTGTTCAGCAACATTTGATGAATTGAACAAGTATTTTACAATCTCCGGAATGCCGGTTGCATCAAGCCAGTACTGGAACAGCATTCATGGACGTATGCCAGGTGAGTCAGAGCAGGATGGAGAAGGAAAGCAGACGATGCGTACACTTGCAAGAAATATGACATTCTTGATGAAGAGTATTGCACTTGGAAAAGAACAGTTCGGATTACCGGAACAGGAAGAACGAATTGCGACACATTTTATACGGTAATGGGATTGGAGAAAAGAAAATGTCAGATACACATAGTTTAGGAAGATTTGAATTTAGAAATATAAAACAGGATGAGGCCGAAGAGGCGGCAGAGATTGAAAGAATCTGCTTTCCGCCCAATGAAGCCTGTTCAGAGCAGCATATGAAAGACCGCGTTGCAGGGATCCCGGATTTATTTCTGGTAGCAATTGACAAAGAGAATGGAAAGATGGCAGGTTTTTTAAATGGACTTGCAACCGACGAGGTCGTATTAAAGGATGAATTTTTTACGGATGCAGGTCTGCATAATCCGGAAGGAAAGAATATCATGCTGCTGGGTCTGGATGTACTGCCGGAATACCGCAGTCAGGGGCTTGCAAGAGAACTGGTACGCCGATATCTTGAAAGAGAATGGGCAAAGGGAAGACAAGAGATTATCCTGACCTGTCTGGAATCGAAGGTTGCGATGTATGAGAAATTTGGATTTAAAGATAAAGGAATCGCGCAGTCAACCTGGGGCGGGGAAGAATGGCATGAGATGAGTGTAAGGAACCAGAATTAGAACACTGGAAGAAAATGTATCAACAAGAAAATAAATAGACAAGAATACAGGAGGTACAGCGTGAGCAAAATAGTAAATATAAATTCAACATCAACAAAAGAAGAAAAGTTAAAAGACCTGATAACATCCATCCAACAAGTAAAAGATTCTCTGGTAAATATACTGGATGAATATGAAGAAGCCGGTGAAGCGGATAAAGCAGACACTCTGACGGAAGCGTTGGATGCATTGGAAGATGCGTACGATGCGGTCAATGATGTGTTGTTAGATGACTGATAAAATAGTAAAAAATAGTCTGGAAGCTATAGTCTGAAATCAGAAATGAATCCCTGAAATCACAGTAAAACGACAAATGACGGTGATTTCAGGGATTTTTTTGCCATGCGTTTGAAAAAGCTGTTATTGGCAATTTTAACAAAAATATCATTCCTTTTACGAATTAACCCGCTCAGATTCTTGACGACTTCACCAAAAAAGTGTAAAAATAGAAAACGTTATTGAAAAAACATATGGATAGAATGAACTAACAATAAAAAATACAAGTTGTGCTATCAAGATGTATTTGGAGGAAGCAGACAAATGGAATTAAAAGACAAGATCGCAGGAGCATTATACGGAATGGCATTAGGTGATGCGATGGGAATGCCGGCAGAGTTGTGGGGGCGTGAAAGAGCGAGAAAGTTCTTCGGAGGAAAGATCACAGGATTTATCGACGGACCGAAGGAAAATGACGTCGCATTCAACTACAACAAAGCGCAGTTCACAGATGATACAGGCCAGGCCCTGGTACTTCTGGATTCATTAAAAGCGACAGATTATAAACCAGATGCGGCAGACATCGCAAGACGTATGTTAGAGTGGGCAGAGAAGGAAAATGCATTTGAAAATAACATTCTCGGACCGACGTCAAAAGTAGCATTAGCGAATTTTCGTGACGGTGTGGATGCCAGTGCGATTACGAATAAAGCGTTATCCAACGGAAGTTCTATGAGAATTGCACCGATCGGATGCTTATTTACACCGGATCAGAGAACCGAACTGATCGATTATGTATACGGTGTGTCGCAGGCAACACATACCAGTGATGTAACAATTGCCGGAGCAGCCATGATCGCAGAAGGCGTGGCATCTGCAATCGTAAATGACGATTTTGAACAGGTATTAAGTGATATCCTTTCGGTAGAAGAAGCCGGATATGAAAAGGGATGCGAGACATTTAGTCCGAGACTTGCGGAGCGTGTGAAGATCGGTGTACAGATTGCAAAAGAATATGCAGATGATGCAGATGCATTTTCAAAAAAAATCTATGATGTGATCGGATCTGGTGTGGGAATCATTGAATCCGTTCCGGCGGCAATTTCCATTGCATATTATACACAGGATCCGAATGAATGCTGCCTGATGTGTGCGAATCTTGGAGGAGACACAGACACCATCGGAGCTATGGCAACTGCAATCTGTGGAGCATTTACCGGATACTCCAAGATCAATCCGGAATACACGGAACTTTTAAGAGTACAGAATCCGGAGACGGATTTTGCGGAATATATCAATATTCTTGAAAAGGGAAGGGAGCTGGCCGGATGCGGACGTTAGTAGTCGGAGCGGCGATCGTTGATCTGATGATGAAGATCGACCGGCTTCCGAAGAGCGGGGAAGATATTCCGTGCAGAGAGACAAAGACGGTAGTCGGCGGCTGTGCCTATAATGTGGCAAATACTTTGCGGAACCTGCACTGTGAACATGATCTGTGTGTACCGGTCGGAACCGGATCATTTGCAGATATTATCCGCAGAGGAATGAAAGAAAAAGGATACGATCCGGTGATCGAAGAACCGGGTGAGGACAATGGATACTGCTTAAGTCTGGTAGAAGCGGACGGTGAGCGGACATTTATTACTGTTCAGGGAGCGGAATGCCATTTCAAAAAAGAATGGTTTGACCGGATTGACATGAGCAGATATGAGAATATCTACATTGCCGGTTATCAGGTGTGTGGAAACAGTGGCAGAATTATCGCCGACTGGCTGCAGAATGCACCGGATGTAGATAAAAAGAAGATCTTTTTTGCGCCGGGACCGATGATAACAGAGATTGCACCTGAGACGATGGAAAAGCTGATGGCATTAAGTCCGGTGCTTCATATTAATGAGGCAGAGGCCAAGAACTATACCGGTCGGGAACATGTAGAAGATGCAGTGAAAGATATTTTCGCAAAAAGTCAGAATACCGTATTTGTTACACTCGGCGGAGACGGAACAATGTTCTATGACGGAAATGAGATGGAGAAAGTGGCACCGTTCAAAACGGAAGTAGTAGATACGGTGGGCGCAGGCGATAGCCATATCGGCGCAGTGATTGCAGGACTTTCCAAGGGAATGGAAGTAAAAGCTGCAGTAAGACTTGCCAACCATGTGGCATCAGCGGTCGTAGGTACATCCGGACCGGTTATGGATTACGAGGAATTTCAAAAGATTTCGGAGGAATGGGAAAATGAATAAAATCAAGAACTTTTTTGCAGATTGGAGCTGGAAAGAAAAAGCGTGGCTGGCATTCGTGCTGATCGTACAGACAGTTGCATGGGGCATCCAGAAGGAAAGCGCATTCATGCTGATCATGACACTGACAAGCAGCCTGAACCTGGTACTGGGAGCGAAAGGTAAAGTAGCTGGTCTGTACTTTGCGATCATCAACAGTGCATTGTATGCGATCAATTGTATGGGAATTCCGCTTTACGGAGAGGTTATGTACAACCTGATCTACTCGATTCCGGTAAGTGCGATTGCAATCTTCACATGGAAGAAGAACATGACCAAGGGTGGCGAGGTCAAATTCCGTACCATGACACCAAAGATTATAATCACAACAGCGGTTGTAACAATTGCCGGTGTATTAGCTTACATGCAGATTCTGAAGTGGATGGGCGGAAATCTTCCATTCATGGATTCTCTGACAACGGTAGTATCTGTTGTTGCAAGTTTCCTGTACCTGCTTCGCTTCTCTGAGCAGTGGGCAATGTGGGCAATCGTAAATGCATTGTCGATCGTGATGTGGATCATGGTATTTATGCAGGGGGATTCATCCGCACTTCTGATTATTATTATGAAGTCGATCAACTTTATGAATTCTACATACGGTTTCCTGAACTGGAGAAAGATTGCGAAGGAAAATGCACAGTAATATAGAGTGAAGGATAAGAAAAATATACATGTAAAAGTGATTCTATGTTAAAAAAGAGAATAGGATCGTCATAGCAACCATGGATTTCAAAAAATATGAGATCCATGGTTGTTTTTGTACCAAAGTATGCAAAAGAACAGATTGAGGATAATATACTAAAACCAAATCAGGTAATCGAATTAGAAAACGAACTGTGCAGACGTTATGGTGTCAGCCGTGCAGAATGAAGGAAAGACGCAAGAAAAGAGTCGTATCAAGCAGGAAAAACTGCGATACGGCTCTTTTTTGTATGAAATTGAACCAAAAGGCAAAATAAATTTCCTTATAATTTTCTTGAAAATTTACATAAACACAATGACCCGAAAGGAGAATGCCATATGAAGACTAAGAAGAGAAGAAAATCTAAATTATCAAGAAAGAAAAAGAAAGAAACGAAGAAGAAGACAATGAGAGAGAGCATTAGCAAAATGAAAGAAAACCAGCAAGAATTGCAGCAGACGATCCAGGAACTGGAAGCAGACGTTGATCAGCAGGACGGAAAAATGAAAGATCTGAAAGAACAGACATCAGAAGTTCAGAACATCATGAAAACCCAGCTGGAAGAATTCCAGAACCTCATGAAAGCACAGGAAAAATGCCTGGACCGTTTTTACGATGAGTACGACTTCATGAAGAAATACAAAAAAGATGCCCGCGAAGACGTCAAGAACTATATGATGCTCCGTAACTGCATGTATCACAGTATGAAATCCTGTGAATCCAATGAGACAAAACAGATGCTGCGTATCTTTATGAAGCAGATTGATTACATCCTGGAGACAAAAGGAGTCAAGATCTTAAAAGCAAAGAAAATGGATGAATATGATCCAGAGATCCATACACCGGCTTCCATTGAATCCAGAGTAGATACCAGACACAAAGAAAAACACAATAAGATTGCCCGTGTATACGGATGCGGCTATCAGTTTGAAGAAGATTCCAAGCCGCTTCAGAAGGTACCGGTGGATGTCTATATTTACCAGGGAATCCAGGAGTACCTGAACTGACAGAGGATGACGGATAAAAGAAAGGAACAGATGCTTATGGGAACAGAAGACGCAAAAAAAACTTCAAGACTGAAGCTGGCCATTGATATCGGTCATGAAAATGTTGTTGTTGCTGTTTACAATCAGTCAGCGAAAAGAGCAGAATGCATTGCCACGAGAGACGGAGGTTATCAGTTCTCTTCCAGTGTATATTTTGAAAGCAATGAACACTGCATTGTCGGAGATGTAGCAAAATCACAGAGCAGCATCGAGCCGGAAAAAGTAGCACGATATTATAAAAGAGAGCTTGGCACAACAAAAACGATCCCAATCGCTGCAGACGGACAGACACCAAAATTATATACCCCGGAGCAGCTGACAGCACTCACGATCAAAGAAGCAATGGTCAATGTAGAACGTGAGTATGGCAAGGAGGCAGTGAAAAATGCAGAAATAACCGTCATGGTTCCGGCAGCATTTGGAACGACCAGAAGAGAAGCTGTATGCCGTGCAGCAGAAATTGCGGGCCTTCCCCGCATTGAAAGACTTTTTGATGAACCTATGGCAGGACTGACAAGCTATATCGAGTCACTGAAAGGGGAAACAAAAGCAGAGAAAGTAGATGAAACGGTTCTTCTGGTGGACATCGGATCTTCAACGAGTGATTATTTTGCTGCTGAATGTAAAGGCAATCGTATCCGTCCTATTTTAAAAGATGGTGACCTGAATCTTGGCGGCGAGGACTTTACCAATGCACTGACAGAACATTGCAAGAAGAAGCTGAACTGGCCGTCGGAAGCGGAACAGCAGAAGCTGGATCAAGCCCAGAAGAGACGTCTGAAGCAGGAAGAGACCATGCTGACCGCAGCAGTAGAAACCTCGAAAAAACGCCTGTCCAGACAGGAACGTGACCAGGCAGTTATCACACTGAATGGAAAACCGGTACTGATGGAAAATACCAGAGAAGAACTGGATGCCTGTACACAGCATTTAAAAAAGCGTCAGGAACGTAATCTTAAGAAGGTAAAAGAGAATCTGGGAAATACCAGAATAGACGTTGTGGTGTTAACAGGCGGCGGTAGCTGCATGGTTCAAACGAAAGAGACTGTAAAAAAGATATTTCCGGAAGCTGTAGTGAAAGAGCACGATCATCTTTATGCGGTTGCAAAAGGCGGAGCACTCTATGCGAATGCACCGGATCAGTTCAAGATGATCGGAAAGTCCTATGGACTCCGCGTGAAGACACAGTCCGGAAAGTACAAACTGAACAATATCATCGCAGCAATCGACAGCTGTCCGGTTGAAAAGACCAAAGTATACGAAACCGAAGCCGACTGTCAGGAAAGTGTCCGCTTCAAGGTGTATGAATCCAGTTCTGTCATAACCTACATGGATGAAATTGACGGGAGATTTGAAGCCGAATTCCTTGGGGACTGCAGACTGTTACTCCCACCTGATCTGAAGAAAGGTTCTTCCATTGAGGTGAAGTTCAGATTAGACAAAAACGGAGTTTTAAAGGTCCACGGACAGGAACCGGCAAGTGGACGCAGTATTCATGCCGTATTCCGTTCAGAGAAAGCAATCAGTTACAGATCGGCAGAAGAACAAAAAGAAGAAATCAAAACATATTTAAAAAGTCTGGAGGAATGACAAATGGGATACAAATACTCAGATCCGGTTGCCTGGATAGACGAAGACCGTAAAAAAGACGTACTGGCAGCTTATCACGATGGATACATGAAATCTCTTGTGATCAGCGACCATGGAATCCCGGAAAAAACACCTGTGGAGGCATCCGTGGTCTATCCGACCGGAAGTACAAGAGAGGAACAGAAGCAGGTCGTAGACAGAGCAGAACAGAGAAATCTCAAGGTAATACAGGCCGTGATCGGGGCACAGTGCTGTGTGGAGCACTACCGGTCACAGAAAGTGATCGGAACAGAAGACACTTTTGTAGTTACGGTAGAAGTCTACAAAGAATACACGGCAGTCAGCCTGTTAAAAGCAGAAGGATCAGCCTATTACATCAAGGACACCGCGCGCATCCCGCTGCGTGCCCCTGTTCCGGAAAATGAACACCGCTTCCTCTACCACATAGCCATGAATATCAACCGTATCAAATATAAAAATGGCATCAATCCAGCCCTGCACCCGGCTATGAAAGTTGTTCTTGCAGGAAGCTTCTGGGATGAGATGACCCGTGTGAAATACATGGAAGAAAGACTGACAGACTGCAAGGTGTTTTCTTATAAACCCGCGCACGCATTGACTCTGGGCGGATGTCTTTTCCTGAGAAAATACGGAAAAAGACACCCGGTGCGCGTGTTCTATGACGAATTTGTCTACGCACAGTGTACCCTTCCACTTTCTCATCTCGAAACACTGAGTCCGGAACGCCAGGAGGAATACTGGAGAAAGATAAGAGCAGTCTCTCAGAAAGACGAAAAATTTTACATTCAAAATTATAACGCACAGGACTATCTGGATGTTTACGAATCCATTCAGCGGGACTACCCCTGCTTCAGCTTTTACTATGAGTACGGCAGTAAGAAAACAATTTTAACAACGGAAGTTCAGAATGGAAAGTGTGTAACGGTTGAAAACATTGCATATCCGGATAAATGTGGTTGGAAATTGCAGGAGATTGAACAAAAGGCAGACGAAATTATCAGAACCTGTATCAATGGAAAGGCCTTGTCTGATGATGAAATTGTGGCAGCGGTTTACAGCTATATGGCAAAGAATTACAAATACACAAAGGAAGCAAGAAAAAACGGACAGTTTCCGGAGAATACCTACAGCATTGAATGTCTGCTCTCGGCAGGAGTGTGTTCCGGTTACAGTCTGAGTATGGTATTTATCCTCAGAAATTTACTTCAGATCCCGACATCATATGTGTCAGGAGAATGTATCCAGACGGAAATTCATAATGTTGCGTCCGGAAACCACGCATGGAATGCCATAGAAACTCCAAAAAAGCTTGGATGCCGTTATTATGATCTGACATTTGACCTTGGAGGATCTGACTTCGGATATTATGCGCTGGATGAGACACAGATGCGTTCTCGCGGGCATTTCATAGATGGAAACGAGAGACTGCTTTGTGCCTGCAGATAAGAAATGATAGACAAAGAAAGGAGGTGACGGCCGCATGAAAACGGCATTACCGGCAGCATTGACATCATTCATACCATGGAAGCAACTGACAGCATTGACATCATCCTGGAATATGGAACTGCTCACAATTGCCTCTATGGCTGTAGTGGTCATCATCATGTGGATCCAGTCATTTGGATGGGGAGAAAACGGTCTGGATATAGAAGAGAAATTCTGGCTCCTGAAGGGCCGCACCGAAGGGCCTTCCGGACATGGGGGAGTATGGACAAGATATAGAGAACGCACATCAGAAGTATTACTGGGAAGGGATAAATATTTTATAGGTAATCGGTTATGGGATGACATTTACGTGCGGACTTCCGGAACAAGAAGAATGCGCTGCTACTTGAATGTCCAGAAGGATCAGATTGTTTTAACGATAATGCGTGGATACATTGTGCTTGGCCAGAGACGCTATGAAGCGGACAGTAAGAAGAAAATCCGTCTGAGTGAATTCTCAGATGTGCTGATGATGGACGGTGTAGAGATTGTGTTTCAGAAATTACAGGAGAAAATTACAGGATAGAAAGGAGTGGCGACAGTTATGTGTATGGCAGTGTATGCGGTTTTTAGTGCCGCTTTGTATTTATGGACGATCCGGTCAAAGCAATATGACACGATGTTTCCAGTGGCAGGCTGTCTGCTGGGAATTGTGCTGATCTTCTTTTTGGTATTAAATGTGTTCCTGTTCTGTGGAAATAAGAGGATCCGGCAGGGAATGATCATGGCTGGAGTACTTATGAATCTTGGAATGAGTATCTATTACGCGTCCTGGTCAGATCCATGGAAGCTGGCAGAGAATCCGGAGAAGGTGACATTCTTTACAATGTTAAAATCTATCGGAGTTGTGGATGTGATTCTGATGTCAGGTGTCTTTCTGGTTGTCAGCCTGATCATATGCAATACGAAGGTCTACCGGTTCCGCGTAGTGAACCTCATTATAATGGCAATGCTTCCGGTTATTGTATTCGGTGCCAGGCTTACAGGAAAGGCGACGAAAGGAAGTTACCTGGAATTCGGCGGGATTATGATCTTCTGCATCCTCGCCGGCTGGCCTTTTGTGGCAGCCACATTTCTTACGATGGAAGAAAGAAGATATCTGAATTCAGACGTGAAGATGCCGGGATGGAACAGTCTTCTGATGCTTGGTTATATGGGGCTGATCTTTATTGGATCGGCAAAGGCGAACGAATTTGGATTGATCCTCGTAATGGCCGTGACAGGAAGTATCTTGTTCTTTATCAGCTGTAAGAGTATGCGTGCGAAGCTGTTTTATTCCATTGCGTGTATGATGCTGGCCGGACTGGCTGCTTTGAAAGTAACACACATTCACACACGTCTGGAAGCATTTCTGGATCCGGTGGGGACATCGAATAAAGAGACTGCAGAAAGCATTCTTTATCTGTTTCGCAGTATTCCACACGCGGGATTCTTTGGATTCGGAATCGGAGACGGCTTTTCAAGAAAAATCATCGATGCGGTTGATTCGGATTATGCTCTGGATCTCATTATATTGAATTATTCAATCATAGTGGCGGCAATGCTGATCATTCTTATAATGCTCTTCTGCAAGTGGTTCTTTAAGGTGCAGGAAGGTCTCTGTGATTACGACAGATACCTGAATCTTACGGCAGCACTGATTATCATAACGCTTACGCTGACCCATGTAGCAAGCAACCTTGGATCATTTCTCTCAGCAGGCATTCCGTTAGCGTTCGTAAGTAAAGCACCGCAGATCAATATTATGTTTTCGATTTTTATGGGAATGCATACAGGGTTATTAGGAAAGGAGAGATTTCAATGGTCAGAAGACGTAGAAGATACAGAAGTGTGACAATTTTCCGATTGTTTCTGATTGCAATGACCGGAGTGGTAATTTTATTTGGATACCGTCTTGTCTCAGGGAAACTGAAGACCAGTTTTGACACAGCACAGACCATGCATCTGGCAGAAGACATTTATACGATGGGAAGAATCTACGACAGAAGCGGAGAAGAGATTTCCCCAGATGCAAGTTCATTTGCAGAAATCCTTGGAGCGGATATCAATAAGACCAAGGGAGACAAAAAATATCTCTGCAGTAATGCTCCCTGGTTGTACGGAACGGAGAACGAACTGACTCTGAAGACACTGGGGAAGACATTGAAGTCTCATTCCAACAAAAGAACAGGAGGGGATGTGAAGACGACCTTTGACCAAAAGCTTCAGGAACATCTGGAAGAGACAGCGAAAGCAAAAGGGTATAAGCGTCAGTACATCGTAGTCTCAAATTACAAGACGGGAGAGATACTCGGAATGTACAGTAATGCCAATGCCGGAAGCAGCCTCAGTGATGTATTATATTCACCCGGCAGCACAATTAAGCCTCTTTTTCTGGCGGCTGCTCTGACGGCAAGTCCGGAATTAAAGGATTATACATACGATTGTGTAGATGACAATTATCAGAATATAGCAATCCATTGCGCCGGACATCACAGACATGGATTGTGTGATTATAAACGAGGTACGGCATTGAGCTGTAATAAATACTTTCTTGGCATGCTGGACCAGATGGACAAAACGGAGAAACAAAAGACGTTAAAGACGTTAAGGAAAATAGGTTTCGACAATTCACACACGTTCAGCCAGCTTCGCTTTTCAGATCCTACTTTCACAGGCGGAGATGACAGTGAACGACAGTTATATTTTTCGGTATTAGGACAGGGAAACTGTAAAATATCACCTTTTTTTCTGAATGCAGCGACTGGGATGCTGTTCAATGGAGGCACGATGACAGAACCGCACTGGATTCTGCAAAAGCGTGTGAACGGACAATGGGAAGAAGTAACAACGGAAAAGAAGGAATACAAGATGTGTTCCAAAGAAGTAGCAGGTCAGGTCGTGGAAGCAATGACAGAAGTGACAGCGTATGGAACAGGCCGTTCAGCCGCTATGCCGGAATATGGGATGGCAGGTAAGACTGGAACAGCAGAGATTGAAGACAAGTATCACGCACTGTCCGGAACGAACACAGTCTGGTGGACCGGCGGCCTTACCAGTGAAGACACCCCGTATGCAATTACCGTGTGTTTGGACGATGTGATGCCGCAAGAAGCTGACAGCGGTACAGCTGCGGCATATGCGAAAGAAATCATGGAATATGTAGTGAGTACACGGTAGTAGGAAGGAGAAGATCATAATGAACAGAAAAATTGCGAGAAAGAGAAAAAAAGTTTCAAAGAAATTCATGGACAAGTTCTGGGAAGGATTCCCGGAGAACAGAAGTGTTGAGAAGGAACAGTACAAGGATCTGAATTTCTGCAAATGTACAGACAGTGAAGGAAACATACTTAAGGCGGCAGATGTTCTGTTTTGCAATAGAGATATGCTTCCGGAGATGCGGCAGAACGTTGAAATTGTAGATGGACATGAATCAACATACTACAACGTATACAGCCCGGGAGTGGACTTTATCTTTGACAAGAATGGAAGACACAATTTTCCAAGAGCATTGGAGACGAGAAATGGAACGATGTATTACAAATTCAGTGGAAAATCCGGGGAACTGCTTCCTTACAGTGCAGGAGAAGTAGAGGAATATACGATCGGACTGAAGGGCGCAGCGGCAACTGGTAAGACAACATTTTTCTTACAGACGACCAGTGAGAACTTCTACAATGCACTGGCCGCCGGCACGTCGGCCAGTTTTTTGAATGATACTCCTAAAAAATCAGAAGCAGAAGAGGCCGCAGAGGAAGCAAGGAAAGAATTTGAAGAAGGGGTGCTTCCGGAGCCCACAAGAAGAGGACAGATACCGCCGGCACATACGGTACTTGCTACACGTGGAACAGGCAGAGGAAAACGGCAGATGTTGATAAGGGTTCAGGATATAGACGGACAGGAATGTGTCGAGGACGTGTCATGGAATCCAGTGAAATATAACTTCGATATGATCTTTCTGATGATCGGAGCCGATGACCTTCTTTCACTGTCAGAAGGTAAAAGTGCACAGTGCCAGAAGGTAATTGAGGAATTAAGACCAAGACTGGAGGTGCTCAGAAGTCAGGAAAATGCGGATGTCGAGATCATGGTGATCGTAACAAAGGCAGATCTGTTGGACCAGACGAATCCGTATCTGAAAGGTGTATTTTCCAATTCAGTCACGACAGACAGTGATGGTAAGATCGTACAGCTGACACATAAAAAAGGCTTCGATATGGGAGCATTTGGAAAAAGAAGCAGAGCATTGAAGAACTATTTCAAGCATACAGCATCGATGTTTTTTAACAATCTTATAAGCATGGTCCCGGAGAAGAATATAACGTTCGCTGCAATTGCCTCCATCGGGGTGGAATGTGAAGAAATTTATGAACGCGGAGAGTATCATCCTTTCTGCATCGATGAGCCGCTTTTATACGTGCTTAATAAGCAGGGACTTTATCCAACTAAAGCAAAACAAGGATCCGGTAAAACAGGAGAGAAAACCGGTTCTGACGGGGAAAAGCAGAAGGATTTCTGGGAACGTATGTGGAAAGTGCTGGGATTCCCAGATGAGTATGACGATGAATTTGATGACGAATTAGATGATGCGTATGATGAGGAATACGGTGGGGAATACGAAGACGATGCATATGAAGAGGAAAGAGACGAAGATATGAATGAGGATGAGGACGAGCCGGAGAATACGACTGACAGGAAGAAAGAAAAACGGAGATTCAAGGTATATACAGGTGATGAAGAGGAGGATGAGGACGAATGGTAGATGGCAGATTCAAGAAAGGTACAAAGGCAGGTACATTCGTAGTAGACAGAGATGCAGCGAGAGGAGGGCAGCAGATCATAGCTTCCGAAGGACTTGACCAAAGCGTGAAGGAAGAGATAAAGCACCGCTGCAGTGAATTGATCGTAAGAACAGAAAAAGGGACATGCACTTGTGTATGCCCCTTGAAAGAAGACGGCCGTTTTGTCATTGCGATGGCTTATAAAGTGGGTGCAAGTTCAAGGGAGAGCCGCCCACATGAGATCGTCCGGGGGGGCGTGGCAGATGAAGATTTAACTTCTGCGATCTGCCGGTATTATCTTGCAGCCAATCAGATGGAAAAATTATTTTTCCCGACAGTTCCTGACCCAGATGATCCGGCGGACTGGGAGCTCCCTGAGCCACTTCTGGGATCAGACACCGGAATTGGATCAGAAGTTGGAGCAGGATACGGAGCAGGATACGGAGCAGGATACGGTGAGACGGGGGAGATCCTTTCTAATTATCTGGATCATATGGGATATGAGAAATTGATTGGTTTATCCCGTGGAGTCCAGGAGATTGGAAAGCACAGATACAAGTTCCAGCTGGTTGTGCCGGAAGGCATGCGCAGACTTACGATGGCCGTGCTCCATAATATAGCAGCCAGAAGCCACGTGAAACTTTATCTCGTAGAATCCGGGGAATGTACATTGGAAGACCCGGACATTGTGATCCTGGAAGAGAAGATCCGGTATATGGACAAGCGGCTTTTCCAGAGAGCTACACTGGAGACCCTGATTAGCTGGGGCTGCAGCCTTGGTGAGAATACGAAGAAAAAAGAAAGAACAGATGGACTCAGAGAGCAGAAGATGTCAGCACTGGTCGATCTGACCCGTGCGTACATACTGGAAGCAGATGTCTCAGCTTACGAGCTGGAAAGCCGTCTGACAGACTTCCGTGAAAAATACGGAAGACACGCATATGAGAATTTCCTCGGGAAGCTGCGTATGGCATTATACGAATTCGAGACAAGTATCATGTGTAGCGAACGATTTATGGAAATACTCTATCTGTGTTTTTATAAAAAAAACCCTTGTGAGGAAGAACAAAGACGGACGAGACTGCAGATCGAAAGTCCTTATGATTACGGTGAAATGCTTCAGTTCATCCGGAAGAAAGCCGGAAGTAAACGTGAAGCAAAGTCCATCATCGCAGCTATGATGGACCGGATGTTCCAGGCATGTGTAACAGATATGGATGAAAGATTTGTTCATAAGAGGTCTGTAAAGTTCCTGAATCAGTAATTTTTTGAGGGGATTTTGAACAAAAGGGAAGACATGATTTTGCTAATGTGTACCTGTACTTAACCGACAGGTACACAGATAACAGACCAATGGAAAAGTAAAAAAGGAGGATCTTACAATGGAGAAAAGATTAGCAATTGACCTCGGAAGCACAAACTGCATGAGCGCAGTCGTACACGAGAATGGAAGAATCGAATACGTGGAGAACAGCGAGACAGGAGCATACGCAACACCATCCTATGCACTGATCTGTGAGAAAGACGGAAAGGAACATGTGGTTCTGGGAGACCGTGCCAAAGAACAGGCCGTGTTGAATCCGGAGCACAGTGTGAGCCGCTGGAAGAGAATGATGGGCAGCACAGACCCGGTATACGACAAGGATGGAAAGACTTTCACGGCACAGGAATTATCTGCCATGATGCTGAAGAAAAAGAAAGAAGACGCAGAAAGCTATACCGGAACAGAACTGGATACAGTGGTCATTACAGTGCCAGAAGAGTTCGACGCCATTCAGCGTGACGCTACAAAGAAAAGTGGAGAGATGGCCGGTTTTCGAAAGGTATATCTTCTTACCGAGACAGCTGCTGCTGCGAAAGCCTGCAGTGAAGGAAATGACCTGGATCTGAACGGAAAAGATCTGTTGTGTGTTGACGTAGGTGGAGCAACGACGGACATTTCTGGTTTCCATCTGACGGACAAAAAAATTGTGACAAAATTCACCTCAGGTAATCTTCATTTTGCCAGAGCCGAGCTGGATGAGATCGTTATGAAGATGTCAGAGGCAAAAGTTCTGAAAGAGCTGAAGACATCCAAAGAACTGAATGCGGAGCAGAAGAAAGAGCTGATTGCCCAGCTTAAGAATCTGACTCCATTTGCAAAACAGGAACTCAGCCTTCGCGCAGAAATGGGCAAAGAACAGTTGTCCAAACTTACCAGAACTTCCTTTGTATGGTGCTTTGGAAAGGGCGAACACGGTACTGCCAATGTTGAGATCACTAGAGAAGAATTCGTGAAGGCAAGTGAAGCAGCATTTAAAACGTTCCATAACCTGCTGGAGAATGCCAGAAAAGAAGCAGAAAAACAGGGTATGAAACCAGATCTGATTGTGTTGACTGGCGGTACAGCAAATGTACCAATGATCCAGGATGCGGTGAAAGTAGTGTTTCAGGATACCCAGGTCCATGTGAAGAGCCCGGAGACAACCATCTGCAGAGGTGCAGCATTATTTGCCGCAGAACTCTCAAATGAAGAGCATGATCATGGTGCAGGAGAAGCCGGAAAAGAGCGTGTAGGAATGACGAGAACTCTGGTTCCGGTATGCAACAGATCTTACGGTGTTGAAGTCATTGTCGATGACATGGAAGCTTCCGGGGAAGAGCATGTCATGATCAGCAATCTCTTATACCGTAACACAGAGCTTCCGGCAGTCATGGATAATAAGACCTATTACACACGCGTAGAGAACCAGTCCGCAGTGCTGATCCGTATCTATGAATCCAATACAGCAGACAAAGAACTGTTGGAAATTTCTGAAGGAACGAAGATTGCAGAAGCAAAACTTCAGATTGAAGGAAACCTGAAAAAAGGTTCACCAATTCTTGTTTCCATGCGTCTTGACGAGGAACGCATATTGCATGTGAAGGCTGTGGAAGAAAGTGGACATACACATATCGAGACATCAGTGAAGACAACGTCTGTAATGAGCGACGAAGACGTGGAGAAAGGTAAAGAAAAGATCGAAGACATCTTCGACAGAGCCGGATAGTGGCCGGGAAAACGGTAATACGATTCACTTTTTCAGGCTTTTTGAACAAGAAGGAGTAAATGAAAGGACTAAGATGCCTTTATAAAATCAATGAAAGACGGAGGTGTTAAAAATATGAATGAAGAAGTGAACCATATCGGTATCTATACCGGGATAGATGAACTGGACGTCTATTATGATAACGAGGATGCGGAAGATGATCTCCTGAAGTCCTGTGATGCCGCCGGCACAGCCGGTGTGGATGTACCGGCGGCAGAGAAAGTCCCAGGATTGTGCAACCTGGAGGAAGGCTTCTGGAAGACAAAAGAGAAATATGGATACATCAATCTGAAATACTGGGCCAAAGTGACCGGTTACAAGATGGATGAGATCTTGCATCTTGCCAACGGCATATACATCTGGCAGGATCCGGTCCGCTATGAATTAAGTCAAGACCGCTATTCCGGCTGGATCACAAGAGAAGAGATGCTGACCGGCAATCTGGTTGAGAAATACCATAAGACAGAAAAATATCATGAACAGACCGGATTATACGAAGAGAATTTAAAGCTTCTGAAAGCCAATCTTCCGGAAGAAGTGCTGGGAGATGAATTGTATATAGGCATGGGTGTCACATGGCTTCGTGATATTACTCTGGAGGGAGTTGGCATCTACGCATCCTTTGTCTCATTCTTATTAGAGACCAAGGATGTTCCGGATGTCAGTTATGAGGATTATACAGGCAAATGGAAGGTCCTCTGCGATCGCAAGCCGGCCCACATTCTGAATGAAGTAATCTATGGTACTTCAAAAATGAGTGCGGTGAAGATCATCGAACATCTTCTGAATCTGAAACCGATCAAGATCAAGGATCCGGTAATGAAGCCGGATGGCTCCGGCGTAAGTTACGTGCTGAATAAGACAGAGACATATGCTGCGCAGAAGAAAGCAGAGCTGATCGAAGAGAAATGGCATGAATGGGTGAAAGGCTACATGCCTGAGATTATTAAGGCGTATATGGAACATTTTGGATATGCGATTCCCTCATACGACGGCCGCTGGATAGATTACCCGGACAGTCCTAAGTGCAGACTGAAAGACTATCAGAAGGACGCAGCAGCCCAGATCATCAGCTGTAAGAATGTGTTACTGGCTGATCAAGTAGGATCCGGCAAGACTTACGAATATTGCGCCGGAGTACATAAATTGATCCAGATGGGGCTGTCAAAGAAGGCACTGATCACGGCACCGAATGATACGGTAAAAGCAGTGTATGATCTGTATACCGATCTATTCCCAAATGACAAGGTATTATGCTGTTATCCGAATGGAAATTTTAAGTCTTCCCACCGCAAGAAGACACTGGAAGAGATCCGGAACGGAGACTATGAAGTCATCTTTATGCCGCACAGTTCCCTGGACGGACTGACACTGTCGAAAGAATATTTGAGAAAAAAGAAGAAGGCAGAGCTTAGAAACCTGCAGGCTTACATGGAGCAGGTATATGTATATGAGTACCACCAACAGCTCCGCCGCGTCTATACAGCGATGAAGCACAAGACGGACAAGTGGGAGCGTGAATACAAAGACACATATCAGACCTGTTTTGATGATCTTGGCTTCGATCTGCTGGTGGTAGATGAAGCACATCATTATAAGAACATTTCAATTAATCATTTTTGCGGCAGCGAGGTGATTGGTCTTCACACAGAAGGAAGCAAGAAAGCCGACAATATGCTGGACCGTGTCCGCTATATTGAGAAGACAGGTGGCCGTGTGATCTTCGCAACCGGTACTCCGATCACGAACTCGATGACCGACATCTATACATGGCAGTATTACCTTCAGCCGCAGGAATTAAGAGAGTCACAGACGTACTATTTTCATGCATGGCTTGCAACATTTACGAAGGCTGTCTGTGAGTTTGAGGTGGATGTAGACGCACAGCATTACCGGATGAGAACAAGATACTCTAACTTCCAGAATCTCCCGGAATTGATGAAGATGTTTGCTTCTGTGGCACATTTTCACAAGGCAGACCACGAGGACAGACAGGAAGGCCTTCCGGAATTCGAAGCTTATAAGGACATTGTCGTGAAGAAGACGGAAGAGCAGAAGAAGTACATCGAAGAACTGGTCAAGCGTACCGAAGAGGTCCGTGCAGGAAGAGTCGATCCGGCAGAAGATAATCTGCTTAAGATCACTCTGGATGGCAAGAAGATCGCACTGGATGAACGTCTTGTACGGGCAGACCGGACGACAGATCAGATGGCTGAGCAGACAATGCCGGATACAAAAGAAGAGAAAACGGGAAAAGACGCAGAACATACGAACAGGGTGTCTGCCTGTGCAGAGAATGTGAGGATGATGTATCATAAGCATCCGGGACTCACACAGGCAGTATTCCTGGATATCAGCACTCCGAAAGCAGGATTTAACCTCTATGACGAGCTGAAGAAAACACTTGTAGACAAAGGAATCCCTGCCGGTGAGATAAGATTCATTCAGGAGGCAACGGCTGCAAAGAGAAAGAAGATGGAGAAAGACTTTAATGCTGGCAAGATCCGTATTTTGATCGGTTCAACCACAAAGCTTGGAACCGGATGTAACATCCAGGAACGTCTCGTGGCAGTCCATCATCTGGACGTTCCATGGAGACCAGCTGATGTAGGACGGATTTTGCGGACATTCAAAATAAAAAAGAATGTGGAGG
>ERZ1026852.641-NODE-641-length-21091-cov-65.974758_pt1 | contig 21091 bp, 15 predicted proteins | sample MGYA00380156_ERZ1026852 | MGnify/ENA primary metagenome ERZ1026852 (study PRJEB33269, sample SAMEA4719792) | human gut metagenome | biome: human-associated habitat; feature: organic feature; material: feces | place: Cameroon | collected 2013-10 ...
TCACCTCTTTATTTTTCCAAGTGCAAATATAATAGAAAGGGCAAAAGCTTTAAAAACAATACGCTTTTGTTCCTTCAGGGCGACTTTTAATTTCTACATCTCTACCTGATTCACAATCTCACCATCAAACATATTGATGATTCTATCGGCATAATTGGCATCATGCAGCGAGTGGGTTACCATTACGATGGTGGTGCCTTCCTTGTGCAACTCAGAAAGCAGTTCCATCACCTCCTTGCCATTCTTGGAATCCAGGTTTCCCGTAGGCTCATCGGCAAGAATCAGCTTAGGATGCGGCAGGATGGCACGGGCGATGGCGGTGCGCTGCTGCTGACCGCCCGAAAGCTGCGATGGGAAATGCTTGGCACGATGGGATATCGCCACGCGCTCCATCACATCCTCGGCACGCTTACGGCGCTCCTTGCCCGATATGCCCATATACAGAAGCGGCAACTCGATGTTCTCCACCACATTCAACTCATCTATCAGGTTGAAACTTTGGAACACAAAACCTATCATGCCTCTTCTTATCAGGGTACGCTCGCTCTCCTTCAGCGTGCTTACATCCTTGCCGTTGAGCAGATAGCTGCCGCTTGTAGGATTATTCAGCAGACCTATTATATTAAGTAATGTAGATTTGCCACATCCCGAAGGTCCCATGATGGCAACAAACTCGCCTTCCTTCACCTCCAGACTGATATTACGCAAAGCCCAGGTCTCCACTTCCTCTGTCTGAAATACTTTCTTGATATTATCTAATTGAATCATAATCTTTATCGTTTCTTTAAATTCATATTATACTTTTGATACTTTCAAATGACGCATTTTATTCCTTTTTTATTCCTTAGCCAGAATCTCCGAAGGATCCACCTTCATGATCTTGCGTACCTGACAGGCGATGATGGCAGCAATGAAGCCAACCACTATCACAACACTCAGGATGATAGGGAAAGCAGGATTGATTTCTACCATTTCGAACATCTGACCCAAAACGATATGGAACAGCAACATGGCTACCACCGCAAATACCATGGCGATGAGCGTAATCACCAGATAGGTTCTTCCGAAGAGTTTGGTAATATCCTTTGTCAGGGCACCATTCACCTTGCGGATAGCCACCTCCTTCTTGCGGGTCTGCGTATCCAGCATCACCGTACTGAAGATGCTTATCAGGCAGATAACCAGACTCACGATAGCCAGGATCCACGCAATATTTTGCAGTATTTCCAACGCTAACATTTCTATCACCATATAATCACGCAGATTGGATGACATCGGTTTTACCACAGCAGGCTCCAATTTCTGTATCATTCTATCTACGGCAACCTGCATCTCCTTATATTCACCCGGCTTTGCCACAAGAATATAATGTGTGGCACCATAAACCTCTTTAGGGTCAATGACTATGAATGAGTATATATCAGTTTTCATACTCCCCTCATAAGGAATCGACTGGAACGTTCCGGCTATCTGATAGGAATCCATCTCATCTACGGTCAATATATCATTAGGAGCAACATGATATTGTCGCATATGCTTATACAACTCCTCATTCACCAGGATACATTTCTTCCGGTTTGCCTTCGGCTTCCAATTCACCTTGATCTTGAAGAAATCGAGATAGGAGGTATCTGATGTCATCTGAATTTTATAATTCGTCACATTACTATAGCTAACAAAAAGATCATCTTTCCAAACAGCCTTGCTGAACTCCTCGTTCTCTGCCAGTTCGTTAACTTTCCAAAATCCACAGCTATAAGGAATCCATCGTTCTACCTGCGGCAAATGGATGAGCTTGTCTCTGAGGCGCTGGACATTTTCTGCCGCATTTGTCTGCAGAAACAGACTCTGCTTATATGCACGCTCGTCATCAGGTATATGATTGAAATCTGCCATCTTGCCCACCCAGCACAGGAGGCAGAAAGTAACACCCAGGAAGAACATACTGATCATCACCTGCACACCCAGCATCGTATTGCGGAACCAATGGTTATGGCTTCTTCTCATTCCTGATTCGAGTGCTTGCGTATGCTTGCAAATGCGACTCAGCACAATCCAGATGATGGCGAGACACAACATCATAACCACCAGCCCAATCACCAGACTATAGAGATACAGATGACTGACAGTTCCTAACTCGGAGGTGATTTCAGCAAACTGAGGCTTTGCCAGATAATCACAAATCCAGGCTCCCATCAACACTGCCACCAAATAAGCCCCCAGCACGATCATCACCACCTCGGTAGCAAACATGGAGAAGAGTTGGAGGCGTGTGGCACCATTGGTAATTCGAAGCGAGATTTCACGTCTGCGCATCCAGAACAGCTGCGTCTGCATCCTCAGAAAACCGATGATGGCAGCCAACAGGATCAACGAGCCTATCAGATAAGTGATGGAACGAGCAATAGCAACGCTTGAATACTCTTCGCTCAACCGATCTTTCAGCTTTTCTGTTTTTACCTTCAACCCCAATGGTTTCAACCTGCCGTTCACCTCAGCTTTCAACTGTTGTGGCGTGCATCCCTCTTTCAACACCACATACAAATTCACAGCATAAAATTGATCAGAATCCATATCTTCCAACTCCCATGGCGAGTAAAAGAGAGCAGATCTGCTCATGTCTAGCTCAGTCAATGATAAGTCTTGATAGACATCCACCAATCTCAACTGATAATTCCCATAGTTCTTAGTCAAACGAATGCTTGCACCCACAGGATTCTTGTCACCAAATATTTGCTTTGCCTGCTTTTCGTTGATAATGGCATCATGAGGACCCAGCACCTTTATCTTTTCTCCCGTAATGGCAGAACGGATACCTACAAAGTTGGGATAATTTCGGTCAAGGGGAACTGCATGCAACTGCATCTTTCTCCTTGTCTTGCCGCTTAGGGTAAACTCAGCCCAGCCGCCTGTTAGCATACCATTAGGAGCATAAGGTCCCTGCTCTATGCAACGAGGTCCTCCATTCGCCTTCACCGCCCTTACGATATCACCATTGATACGAATTGAATTTTCCGATTGACGTTTTTGGATGGAATCGAATCGGAGGTTATAAACCCTATCATAATAAGGTTCATGGTTAATGGAAGCCATGCGGAAATTCAGCAAAAACGAATGCACCGTGGCAAGCGTCACCATACCGATGGCAAGCGACAGGATGCTGCCCAGAGTCTGCACCTTGTACTTGAGAATGTTGCGCAGGGCAACCTTCAGGTTGTGTAATAACATGTTCATATTTTTTAGTCTTTATATAATTTATTTACGTGAAAGATTGATTTTTATTTCATTTTCGCTGGCAATTTGAGAATATCCGCTTACGATAACCTTGTCGCCCGGCTTCAATCCGGAAGTGATTTCGAATTGCTGCGGATTCTGTCTGCCTACATTGATATTCACCCGCTGCGCCTTCTTGCCGTCATCAGATACCCGGAATATCCAATATCCGTTGGTGGTCTGGAAGAAATCACCATTCGGAATCACCAAGGCTTGCTCCGGCTTGCCCAATTCCAACAGCACCCGATAACTCTTGCCCAATCGGATATTGGCGGGAGTCTTGCCGCAGAAAGTTAGTTCGCAAACAAACTGATGGTCTTTCACCTCAGGAATCACCCGCGACACACGAAGCGGAAACTGATGACCATCGTACTCGATATGAGCAGGAAGTCCGGCGATAACGCGGTCGATGTAATACTCAGCCAGCGAAACCTGCAGTTTAAACTGGCTCATCACCTTGATCTGTCCGATGCTCGCCCCGGACGAAACCTGCTGACCTTGGGTTACCCCCAAATAACTCAGTTGTCCGCTTACGGGAGCCCGAACCACCAACTGTTGGGTGCGGCCCTTCATTCTCAATAATTTCTTGTTGGCTTCCATCCTATTGGCAGCAATCATCTCGCGCTTCAATCGGGTAGATACGGAATCATGCTTCAGGTTTTGCATCTGCAAGAGCACCTTCTGCCGCTGATATTCGTAATCTTCCTCAGCCACTTCCAGTTCCGCCTTACTCTTGATGCCCATGCGATATTCCTCCCGGCTCTGCTTGAGCGATTTCTTCAAGCTCGCCATCTGATGCTGGGCATCCAAGGCTTGCTGGCGCAGGTTGATGGTCTTCTGCGTCATCTCAATCTCCTGTTCCTGACAGTTGCGAAGCTTGCTGCTCCATGCATCCTGCTCATCATCGATAGAATGATAGAGTTCCGGATTCTGAAGCACCAGGATGGTATCGCCCTGCTGCAGCATGGCTCCTTCTTCAGCCACCACCCGTTCTACGAATCCATTCTCCATCGCATTCACTTGGATGGTCTTGAAGGGATGCACCAGTCCTTCTACGTCCACATACTCCCAGAAAGGAGCCTTCTTCACTTCGGCTATCACCACGCTATCCATATCCACCCTTCGGGTGCCCGAAGTAACGATCAGGAAAAGAGCATAGACCAGGATGGCAATGCCTGCTACACCCGACAGTATAGGATAGCGGTAACGGATATACCACGGTTTCGGTTGTTTCTTTATATCCATATTATTCTGCTGTTATTCATTTCACCTTATTTATTTTATAGGAAGTTCTTCCTTCAGTTCTTTATTGTGCTCGAAATCGAATCCCGTCATACTTCGGAGCGTATAGTAAAGACTCCAATAGGTTTGCATGGTCGAGATGTAATTGCGCCGGGCAGCATCTTTCTCGCTGATGGCTACATTCAGGTCGAGTATCGAGTTGCGACCCATGATGTAGAGTCGGCGTGCCACCACATGTCGCTTCTCGGCACGCTGGTCGGTGAGCGATGCCACATGCACCTTTCGGGCTTGCATGTTAAACTGCAACACCAGTTTTTCTACGTTCTGGTAGAAATCCCTCATGCCTTGCTCCACCTGCGTCTGGGTAAGCGCCAACTGCGATTTGGCTTCTCTCACCCTACCCTTTCCCCGTCCCCAATCCAATATCGGAAGGGCGATGGTGATGCTTGCCGATTGCTGACTCATCGGACTACGATAGGCGGCACCGATATCTGCTCCCGTCTGCGAGAGTCCAAACTGCATATAGAGATCCGCCTTCAATCCTGCATTGGCACGAGCCTGCGCCAACCGGCTTTCGCTCTCCTTCTGGATGCGACGGTAATAATCGGGATCCGGACTATTCAGCAAAGCCCAATCTATCGCTCGCTGCAGAGGAACCTCAAAAGCAGGCACCTTATCCGGCATCACCAAACTGATATCCTGCGATTGTTCCAATCCCAGAAACGAGCGGATGGTCTGCATCTTCTCTCGCAGTGCCACCTGAGCATCCATCACATTGGTCTCCTCGTTCAAACGGTTGATTTCCAGCTGTAGCATCTCGTTTTCCGAAATCGTTCCATTCTCATATCGCCCCTTCGCCATCTGATAAAGCGTATCAGCAGAAGCAAAGTTCTGTTTTGCCATCTCCCATTCTGCCTGCGCCGAAGCCAGACCGAAGAAATGTTCACAGGCTTTTGCCGAAACAATCTCCAACGTTTCGGCATATCGCTTCTTGGATTCCCGGAATCGGATGGGTTCTATCCGTCGATTCCATTTCAGCAAGTTATAGCCAAAAAGACTCTGCTCATAACCCACGATAAAGGGTTGACTACTATAGGCTGTTATCTTGTTGTGCAACTCATCCAAGCGGTTGAGCGAACTCTTCACAAAAAGGCTACCACCCGTCAGGGAGATATTCTGGTTGATTTTCAGAGTAAGGTCGGCACTCAACTGATCTTGCTTCAGAAAGAGAGCCGTACCATCCGACTGGGTTATCTTGTTCACCTCCTTATTAATATAAGGTGAAGATGAGAGGGAAAGCGAAGGCAGATAGTTGGCCTGATGATACCGATAAGCCCAGTAAGCAGACAGAAAGGTATTGCGGGCACTCTGCACCGATGGCGACTGCCGTTGCGCCATCGCAATGGTAGCCGCCAGGTCGAGCTGCAAAGTGTCGGCTTGAACATTCAGGGCTGCAAGCGCCCATACTATGAATAGATAATTCTTTTTCTTCATGATGATTTCTTTTGCAAAAACTAACACAAAAGCTATGCCACAAAGATAAAGATATGATTATCAAGAAGATAAGAAATTCCGAATATAAAAAAAACGTGCGAAACCGTGCGAAACCGCACGAAACGTGTGCGATTTCGCACGGTGCGCACATCCTCAATATGATAGGTATCCGTCTCTATCAGACAGGAAGCACCACGCTAAAGGTGGTTTTCTCGCCAGGCTTTGAAGAGGCGGTGATGGTTCCACCATGCAGGGTTACTATCTGCTTGCAGATACTCAACCCGATGCCCGAACCGTTCGTCTTGGTTGTAAAGAACGGCACAAAAATGCGCTCCATCACCTCCGGAAGGATTCCCTTACCATTATCAGTAATGGAAATGATGAAATCGCGCTTGTTGCTCGAAAGATGAGTGGTAAGACGGACATAAGGAATCTGATTTTGAGCAGATTCAGCCTCATCGGAAAGACCTGCCGCCTCCTCCTTCATCCGAATCTCCACGGCCTCCTGCGCATTCTTCAGCAGATTAATCAGCACCTGTTCTATCTGCGAACGATCCATCTGCAACCTCTGGTCTTCGTTTTCTATCTCATAATGGAATATCGAATCCGGATAAAGATGCTGCAAATCAGCCACCAGATCACCAATCCTTACATCCTCAAACTGAGGTTTCGATATGCGTTGCAACTTTCGATAGTTCTCTACAAACTGCAGCAAGCCATTGCTTCTTCGATTGATGGCTTGCAATGCCATCAGCAAATCATCATGCTCCAGCGTATCCTGCTCCACCCCTTCACATAGCGTATCAGCCAAAGAGATGATAGGAGTCAGCGAGTTCATGATTTCGTGAGTCAATACCCTCACCAGCTGCTGCTGCGCATCCGTCTCATTCTTCTGAATCACCGGTTGCACATTCTGCAAGGTATAAAGGCGATAGGCAAAGCCCTTATTAAAGAAGTTGACCACGCTCAATACAAAGTCAGCCTTCCCCGCATGCTGATTTCCGGCATCCAAAGCCTTCTTGCCAGCAGCCCCCTCGCTGGTCTTGGTCTCCAACTGTATCAGTTTCTGCAATCCCGGCTTCAGCTGCATCATCATTTCCGGCAGCGTCTCATCCAGCACCTGCAAGTCGTGCAAGTGATGAATCGAAAAACCGCAGAGTCCATCCACGGCAGCCCGATTCATCCAATGCACCTTTCCCTGTTCATCCGCCACAATGAGAAAGGCATTGATGGTATCGAGCATCGTTCCAAAATACTGGTATTTCGCTTCCTGTTGCAAAGTGGTTTCCCGAAATTCATTCACCACTTCGTTAATCTGCTCTGCAAGATTCCGCTCTTCTCCCCTCAGATGATCCAATGAATACTGAAGCGAGAAGTCACGGGTGCGGATAGCCTCAATCAGTTGGCGCATCCGCTCATTGCTCTTATGATTGAATAAGTTATTGACGATTGACATTGTTTCTAAAATTTCCGAAGCCTTATTAAACCCCGAGTTTGTCGATTTTCCTGTAAAGGGCGAAACGGGTGATACCCAGCAACTCTGCGGCCTGTGTAAGATTTCCATTACTCAAGGAAATGGCGCGCTTGATGGCTTCACGCTCCAAGGACTGAAGATTGAGCGAATCTATATTAACAGAACTTGATGAAGAATCTGAAGAAGAAGCCCCCGAAACCACCACCGAATCCTCCAATCTGATATCCTCTGCAGCCAGTTCCGTCTTATCCCCCAACACAATCGCCCTCTCGATGCAATGCTGCAGCTCTCTTACATTCCCCGGCCAGGTATGTTTCAACAGCTTCTGCTTGGCAGATGCCCCCAGCCTCACATCGCCCACACTATATTTCCCCGAATAAATCCTCAGGAAATATTCTGCCAGCAGAACGATATCCTCTCCACGATCACGCAGCGGTGGAAGATGAAGCTCGATGGTATTCAAGCGATAAAAGAGGTCCTGCCGGAATGTTCCTTCTCCCACCTTCTCGCGCAGATGGGCATTCGTAGCCGCCAGAATTCTCACATCCACATGGCTCACCTTATTGGAACCAATGCGCTGAGTTTCACGCTTCTCTATCACCGTCAGGAGTTTCTGCTGCATCGGCAGGTTCAGATTTCCAATCTCATCCAGAAAGAGAGTACCGCCATCCACCGTTTCTATTCGTCCTTCCTTCGCATTCCTGGCATCCGTAAACGCCCCCTTCTCGTATCCGAAAAGTTCACTCTCGAAAAGATTCTCAGGAATGCAACCCAAGTCGATATTCACAAACGGCTTCCTTGCCCTGTCTGAAAGTTGATGCAAGGCATGCGCCACCACATCCTTTCCCGTACCATTCTCTCCAGTAATCAATACGTTGGCATCCGTAGCCGCCACACGCATCATCTGCGCTTTCAGTTCCTGCATGGCAGGGCATTCGCCAATCATTCCCGCAAACACATCTTCAGAAGATACAATAGACCTGGTATCAGTACCTTGATTCATATTCAGATTCAGCTCCGACTCCTTTTCGTGCAAATCAGAAGAATCCAGATTCCTTTCCCTGCTCAATTCCACGGCACTCTTCACCGTATCGAGCAGTTTATTCCTATCCCATGGTTTCGGAATAAAGTCGATGGCACCCGCCTTGATAGCCCTCACCGCCTTCTCCGTATCCACGTATGCCGTGATAAACAGCACCACGCTCTTGGGGTTATGCGCCAGAATCTTCTCCAGCCATTCATACCCCTCTTCGCCACTGATGGCATCCCGATGGAAGTTCATATCGAGCATGATGACATCAGGCCTGAACGAATCCATCATTCCGATGATTCGCTCAGGCGTATTGATAACTCTGATACCCTCCACGTATGGTTTCAAAAGCATATTGAGCGACAAGAGAACATCCTCATTGTCATCCACTATCAATATTTTTCCTTTTTTTTCTATTGCCATCCTTATTGATTTTTTATATTAAGTCTTTCTCCCTGCAAGATATTTCTTAATCGTCTATTTTAGACCTATCCTCATATCTATTCAAGAATTATGATGCAAATATAAGCAAAATAAAAGAATATGCCAAAAATATAATGAGATTATTCAATAAAAAGTATGAATGTAAAGCCCAAATGATGAGTAGTATCGTTTGAGTGATGTGATTAGTTTAAGAAGAACATGAGTAAATAAAAAAGGGTGTATCAGAAATCATAAAGTTTTTCTGATACACCTTTTTTATTCACTTGTATTTATACTTCTTAAATTGATATTGCTGATTTGCTCGAGTGAAAGACCTGTATATTTCATGACAAGCTCTTTCGACATACCATCAGCAAGCATACGCTGTGCAGCATTTATATTTGCCTCATTAGAGCCTTCAGCTCTTCCTTCAGCTCTTCCTTCAGCTCTTCCTTCAGCTCTTCCTTCAGCCATACCTTTTGCCATGCCTTCAGCTCTGGCTTCTGATTCTGCGGCTGCCATACATGCCAAATTATCACGAGCAATCCAAAGACTGTTCTCGTAGGCTTCCCATTCTTTCTTCGAGAGTCTATGACTGTCGGCATATTCCTCAAGCTTCTCGAAAATCTTCTTTTGTGCCGTCCAAGGCATTCTTGTTAATGCTTCCATATGAGTCAATACATAAATCCATTTATCAAAATCACTCTTACATTCCTTTGGCTCTTTTTTGAAAAGAGGCAGGGCTAGATAGATGAAGCGAAGCTTGTTGGAAGCTTGCTCCTTACTCTCTTTGTCTGCCAATATGATGTCTGTTCTGAACTTGTTTACTTCGCCAGTTTTTGGCATATAGTTCATGAAGCAAACTGTGTATATCGGCAGAAACTTATAGGCATCCTGATTTTCTGTCTTGCCCTTATCTACCTGTTCCAGAATACTTCTGCAGGCATAGCAGATGGAGCGATCCAGAAAATTGGGTTGCCACTTGTTCTGCATTTCCAGGATGAATCGCTCGCCTGTGTCGGTTTCGCAGAAAACATCGTAGATAATGCCTCGTTGATCTTTAGTCTGTGGCAGTTGCTCCTTGTCTTTGAACACAACGTCCTTGACTTGTAACTCGCCCTCTAGCAGATCGTTGAGAAAGCTAATCAGCAAATCCTTGCTGAATTCTTGACCGAAGAGGCGCTTGAAGCCCCAATCGGTAAAGGGGTTGATGTACTTTGCCATCTTGTTAGATTTTAATTGTTCTTAAATCTGATGACAAAGATACGTTGTTTTTTTGTAAACTCCAAATATTTAATCGATTTTAGCATAAATATCTGAAAAATAAGTAATATGCAGTGGTAAACTTGGGAACCATCCGTAACCATCATAGCTACATTTTGCATATCACTAAATATGTTCCTCCTGCCTCTTTTTTAGCAGCATGTATTTCTGATGCAAGGCAAATTTCTTTTGCGGTTGCTGCTCTTTCTTCGTCTTGTCTGCCACAAAGGTTGGCGAGGTGAAGATAAAGCGTACTTCCTCCACCTTCTCCAGTTCCGACTTCATGGCTTCGAAGGCGTAGATGGAGAAAGAGGCGGCTGCGATGGATATGCGACTTTGGGTGGACAACCTCGATTTCAGGTCGTCCACCAATCGTTCACTGGTATTGTTTATCTGTTTCGGCTGTTCCATGTCCTATTGCTTAACATTCAACACTTAACATTTAACATTACGAATTATTTCACCCATTCCATCAAGTCGTCGTAGTTGGTTACCTTATGGTAGTAGATGCCCGAACCTGAGAGTTGTTCGAAGAGTCTGTCGGCACAGGCTATCTTGCCATCTTCTATGCCTCGCAAGTCGAGGGTTGACATGCTGCCCTTGGTTTCGGCTACGAAATAAACATGCTTCACGGCACCATCCTTGAAGGCTATCGCCCAGTCGGGGGAATAATTGCCCACAGGAGTAGGGATGTGAAAACCCTTTGGCAACTTGGCATATACGGCAACATCAGTGCTCGTATCGAGGTCTTCCACAAACTTGCGCTCCACACTCTGCTTTGCCATTCCATCGGTAAACACATAATCTACAATGCTCTTCCTTCCTTGGTAAGCCTTGTCGAGCGAGGTATGCTTCTCTTCCGTAAAGATGGCGGAATCGTAGCTGCCCTCTATCTCGTTGTAACTGATGTGATCTACGATGATGGTGGCTTTCTGCTCCAGTATCAGGCGACTTACTCTGCGGATAAACTCTTCCGGATTCACCTTGTACATATCAAACTTTTCTGGCTTAATCTGACTCAGAATCCCGACAATGGTCTTGCGGGTCAATCGGGTGTTGGCGGCAATCTTGTCCAGCAGGTCATACTTCACGGTGCTTACCACATCCGTTCTCAGGTCATCATGCTGCATTTCTTCCTGCACCATCATGCTGCCCGCCTTCATATCGTCGTGCTTCAGTTCCGTCTTCTGCACTCCTCGGGTTACCACGTAGCTCAGTCTTGAAACCACCAGTTCCTTGTTGATGGCGGCAATAGCTTTCTCTATCAGTTCCTTGCTTTCGAAGTTCACCGTATAGGCGTATTTGTGGTTGATGCGATTCCAGAGTTCCTGAAACTCCTTCTTCGTGAAGTTCTCGTTCAGTCTGTTCTCCGGAGTCTGTGGCGTACTTCCGTTTTCTATCATGCCGTCAAGGGCAGAAGGATTCCATACGCCTTCTATCAGTTTGTGAATCCATTTGCCGTATGGCTTTACTTCGTCTGGCAATGGTGCGAGTGTTCCCGATGTTGCGGCAGAGCGATAAGCATCGGTTACATGACTTTCGTCATCCACATAACCATTCTTTACCAGATAGAAATAAATCTTCTTGGCTTCTGACGTTGTGATACTGTGCTTGCTGCCATCCTCAATCGTGAAGCTCTTTCCATCGAAGTAATCGATGTCGGCAACCTTCGGACGGTCGTAGAGATCTTCCGAAATATTCTTCTGCAGGTCGTTTACGAAATCAGCATAGCCCTCTGAGGCAATCACGGTAAGGCGGTTGATTTGCTGCACCTGTCCCTGCAGGGTATCGGCATCCTGTCGCACTCCCTTGTTGTCAACGCAGAGTCGCAAACCTCGTCCCACTTCCTGACGCTTCTGCGAGATGCTGTTCGCTTGTCTGAGCGAACAGATCTGGAAGATGTTCGGATTATCCCAACCTTCTCTCAAGGCAGAGTGAGAGAAGATAAAGCGAACAGGTGAATAAGTAGGGTCGAGACTCAGCAGTCTTTCCTTGTCCTTCATAATCAGGTCGTAAGCCGATACGTCGTCGCTTCCTGCTCCCTTCTTCTCATCGCTGTCCTTGATGCGCTTGGTCTTGGGGTCGATGGAGAAATAACCCTCATGGGTCTTGTTGACAGGGATGCAGCTGAGATACTGCATATACTCCGGGTCATACATATTCTGATTCTCCCGTAGTTCTGCCTGGTATTCCTGTTCGAATATCTCTCCATAACGTCCCAGCATCGCATTGCCGTCTTCATCATACTGGCGATACTTGGCAACCTCGTCGATGAAGAAAAGCGAGAGGCACTTGATGCCACGATGGAAGAGCGCACTCTCTTTGCGGAAGTGCGCCTTTATGGTTTCCCTTATCTGGATGCGAGCCTTGTGGTCGGCAGTTACGTTACCGATTACTTCCTTCAGCATCAGACTTTCGCCGTTGCTGAACTTTATCTGGCTGCGAGTCGGCTGACGGGCATCCACCACGATATCGGTAATCATGAATCCCTTGTATTGCAGCATGTTTCCAGAGGCACTATAGAGGTCATCGCCTTCTCCCAACTTCTTATAGATTCGCTTGATGGCTCCCGTAGCACTCTGCTGTTCTATCTCCAGTCTTACCTGTGGAGCCTTGTCTTTCGAAAGCAGCAGCTCTGCAAAATAGATATAACTGTCGGTACCTTTCAGGTTCTTCAGTTCGAAGCCTACTACCTCTATCTTCTTCACCAGCTTGTGGTTATAGGCATCGAGAGCATCGAGTACATACACCGTATTGTGGTGCTCCTTGTGGGTAGCGGAGTAATTCAGAGTGAAGAGCGGATTGAAGGCTTTGAGTGCCGTCTGTGTAGCGGCACCTCCCATCTTCTGCGGTTCATCCAGGATGATGATAGGGTTGTTGGCTGCAAGAACGGCGATAGGCTTTCGGGAACCGAACTCATCACGTTCGGAGTTGATGATGCGTGCCGCCTTGTTCTTGGCTCCCTCCTTCATGGTGTTGAAGGCTTGGGTGTTGATGATCATCACGCTGATGTCGTTGCTCTGCGAGAAGGTGTCGATGTCGTTGAGGCTGCTGCTGTCGTAGATGAAGTAGCGAGCCTTCTTGCCGTATTGCTCCATGAAGTGATCTACCGTGATGTCGAAGCTCTTCTTCACTCCTTCTCGGATAGCGATGCTTGGAACCACCACGATAAACTTGGTCCAGCCATACTGCTTGTTCAGTTCGAACATGGTCTTGATATAGACGTATGTCTTTCCCGTACCGGTTTCCATCTCCACGTCGAGTTGGCAGGCACCAAGTTTCTGACAGAGTTCTTCATCCTGATGGATATTGTTATCGGTCTGAATCTGTCGGATGTTGTCAAAGAGAGCCACTTTATCCATAACGAGGCGGTTGTTCTTATAGCCCAGGCTATTGCCGGCATCATCGCTATCGGCAAAGACATCTGTTTGAACGAATTTGATGTCATGCTTCTTACTGTCCACCACATACATTTTTCCCTTATCCATCCTGTATTCCAGGTTGGCTTGGTTGGGCTGCCCCTTGAAGACGTTGATGACGCTCTCCACGGCATCGGTCTGATATTGTTGTATCTTAAACTTCAGTTTCATAGAATCCTTGTTACTGTGTCAGGAGAATATGTTTTAAAGATCTGCTCGAAGTTGGTGGCGGTGGAATCGTCCTTCATGCTGGTATCACGGAGCACGGCGTAGGCTGGCTGCATCTGGGCGATGGCCTTTACTACTTCGTCTGTTACATCCGGGTCAAAGCAAGCCACAAGGTATCCTTCGGCAACGTTATAGATGGTCTTGCCAGTTACCGTTGTCGTTTCTATCTTCGAATCCAGGGTTGCGCCGAGTTCGAGCATCACCTGGAAGAGCAGGTCTTCGCCCGTTCTATCCGGCTTCACATTATCAACCTGCGAGAAGAGGTCGGCTTGCGAAATATCCTTTGGAGAATAGTAAATGTCCTGCATATTGGTGGAATCGAGTTTCAGCACACGGAAGCCAGTATCGAGGTCTTGGGTGGTTAAAGGAGATTCCTCCTTGATTTTCTTGCCGGCACGACGGATTCGCTCCTTGCCTATTTCACAGACTGTTTCATATCCTTGTTCTTTCTTTTTTTCGCTGATATGTTCTGGTAATTGAACCATAATGAAAGGACTATGTTTTTGTTTTTCTGCATTCATTTTCATTACAGCATGAGCAGTAGAGGCACTTCCTGAGAAAAAATCTAATACAATAGAATCATCTTTGAGATTTGCTAATGTCAGCAAACGTTGTAATAAACGTACAGGTTTAGGACCATCGAATACACCTTTATCACCAAATAATGCTGTAACTTCTTTTGCACCTTCTTGGCTATGACCAACTTCTTTGTAAAATAGTATAGAGGTTGGTGCCATTCCATCAAACTTTAATTCCCTAAGGAAACGTTTTATACATGGAACACTATTACCGTCAGTACCAAACCATATGCGGTTGTCTTGGAGTCTCTCACGGAACGCATTCCGTGAGAGACTCCAGCAGCGTCCTGCTGGAGGCTCTACGACTCTTCCCGAAGGACAGATGATAGGATAATCGCATTCTGCATTATATGTTTTTACAGACATATCGCTTGGTTTCCAGTCTCCTCTTGGGTCGTTGTCAGGATTAGAATATCTCGCATTTGCTTCTGCGGTTCTTTCTAATCTACCTATATGGAAAGAATCTATTCTTTTAGCAAACATTAATATGTAGTCATGACTATTGGAAATAAATTTGGCATCATTTTTAGGCGAATAAGCTCTTTCCCAAACTAAAGTTGCGATAAAGTTTTGTTCTCCAAACACTTCATCGCAAACTTTTCTGAGGTTCTCTACCTCATTATCGTCAATAGAGATAAATATCACACCATCATCGGTCAGCAAGTCTCTAGCAACTTTCAATCTCGGATAAATCATATTGAGCCAATCTGTATGGAATCTACCATTGCTTTCGGCATTGGTAAACATACGATTGCCCTGCTCGTCAAACTGTCCTGAGTTGGCGAGGTATTCTTCTGAAGACTGAGCGAAATCATCTTCATAAACAAAGTCGTTTCCGGTATTGTAAGGTGGGTCGATGTAGATCATTTTTACCTTATGGAGGTAAGTCTCCTTCAGACATTTGAGAACATCGAGGTTGTCGCCCTCGATATAAAGGTTCTGGGTGTTGTCGAAATCAACACTGTCTTCACGGCAAGGGCGAAGTGTGGCATTGATAGGAGAGTTGGCAAGGAGAATCGCCTTGCTCTTATCGGGCCAGGTAAACTGGTAGCGTTCTGCTCTTTCTGACATCACGCTATCAGAAAGATTCTGCTTGAGTTTCTCGAAATCTATGAGGTGCTTTGGCTGACCGCTTCTTTCATCCATGGTCTCCGTAACGCAGTCGGGAAACAGCTGCGCAATTTTCGTAATGTTGTCCTCGACACCATTACTACTCTGCATTCTTAATTTGTCCATTCGTAGCTCTTTTCATTGTTAGTCACTATATATAATAAGGTATAGCAACAAACATTGAAGCGAACTCCAACGTCTTTTGCTATAGCTGATGGGTGCGTTTTGGAACTAAATCATTATCGGAGTAAAACGGGCAGCGGACAGAAGGATTAGCAGAAAGCCTATCCGTCGAAAAGCCTTGATGAAGTGAAGACAAAGAAGAAGCGTGAGCTTCCCTTATCAACACTTAGGCTTTTGCCGGGCCCGTAATCACGATAAGTTCCGCCCACGCTATAGCGCAGGCGTTCACAGAACTTATTCATTCGTGATTACATACTTTAATTCTGGCAAAATTTAAGTGTTTCCGAACAAATTAGTAAACGCAAGTTTATAATCTTACTATGTTATATCTTTCTTTTCTGTTTCTTATATTTCTTCCTTTTTAAATTGTTATACATTCTATAAGTTACCGATTCCACAGATATATGGACTCGGTTATTTGTCATTGTAATGTCCTTCTAGCTCAATAATGGACACAAGAATTTCTTCATCAAGTATGTCATAGATAATCCTGTCATGGGCAGTAATATGTCTAGAATACGTGATGTCGTTTCCACCTTTCAAAGGTTCTGGATGTCCTTTACCTGTTCTAGGGTGCTCAGAAAGTTCTGGAATCAACTTCTCTAGTTTTTTGAATAGAGGTAAATTTGATTTCTTCCATTTCTTAATGACCTTCTGTGCATCCTTAGAGAATTCTATTCGATATATCATAAAGCTTCCATCCATGCGATTGCATCTTGTGCTGTGTCAAAGCACAGAGTTTCTCCGTTTTTATGTTCTTCTCTCGCCTTGTCAAGCTTCGCTTGCAAATCGGAAGTAATCACATTTTCATCCATGGTCTTGTTCTTACTCATAAAATCCATAAGAATGGATTCTACATAATTGTTAAGGCTGCGATTGGTAGCCTTAGCACACTCCTTGAGCTCCTCAAGAAGCTCTGCTGGTAACCTAAATGAAGTAGGTACACGTAATGTTGATGTGCTCATATCCTTTGTTTTTAATTGTTATTTGGGGCAAAGATAATAAAAAATAATGAGAATTGAAGTAATTCTTGGGTTTTTAACACAGATAATAGCGATAATAATTATTTCTCTTACTAAGAAACGGATGGAAAGTCTGTAAGTTTCATGTGCCATCCTGTAGATTTCAAATGCGAATGGGGACATTTCACTTATTGCCTTACTAGGACACAATATTGCCCCTAGGCGGGCAATATTGTGCCGTCGAAAGATAAAAAATACTACGTCGGGATAGAGATTTCTATATACCTATTAAACGCTTCACCAAAAGCATAATGGCAGACGGAATTCTTCTACGTGTAACCCCTACTTTCAAATCCACTCTTCACTCTTCACACATATGGCATAAACATCTGAATACAAATTACTTACTACGGTGAAGAGTTACGCCAACTCTTCACAACTCTTCACAACTCTTCACCATTTGGGCTTCTATTGTGACCAGCATCAAGCCTCTATTGTGACCAGCATCAGGCTTCTATTAAGCTTGGTTTAAGCCTCCTTTAAGTTTGGTTTAAGCCTCCTTTAAGTTTGGTTTAAGCCTCCTTTAAATTTGGTTTAAGCCTCAGATAAAATTTACGTAAAGCTTTGTTAAAGTTTACTTGAGCCTTATTCCGATTTCTTGGACCTCTAATTTCCCTTATAAACAGCAGAAAAATCAATCGTGTGAAGAGTGGTGAAGAGTCGGCGCAACTCTTCACAGCCATAAATATCTTATATTCAACGCTTTACACTACATACGTGAAGAGTGAAGAGTGGAATTGAAAGTAGAGTTTTTCTCTTGGCGCTACTCCGCCCCCATTCGGTAATTCTTAGGCGACAACCCGGTATGCTTCTTGAAGAAGGTGCCGAAGGATGAGGCATTAGGGAAACTGAGATCACTGGCTATCTGCTGAATCGTCATGTTCGTATTCTTCATCAGATAAATGCTGCGACGGATAATCGCCTTAAATAGTAATTGCTGGACCGTCTTGCCACATACTGACTTCACGATAACGGAAAGATATTTGGGAGTGATGCAGAGCTGATCGGCATAGAAAGCCACACTGCGCTCACGCATGAAATTTTTTTCTATCAATTTGACCAGCGACTCAAAGACCTCTACCTTGCGCTCCATCTCCTTACCCGCCGTCTTGAACGTAGAAGAGAAGATGCTGCAAAGGCGATAGGTTACCGCCATGAGAAGCAGCTTCTGCTCATGCAGGCTGTAGGTATCCGGCTCCTCCTTCTGCTCCAACCTGAGAAGCATCTGGGCATAAGACGACAGCATCTCCTCATAACCCGTATGCGCCACAGTACAAGCCGAAGGATAGAGCGTAGAATAAAGACGCATGCTGACAACGGTATTGCCCAGCATGTGACGAATCTGCTCTACACGGTAGAAAAGCAAGGTAAACCGGAAATCTGGAGAGGTTTCCTGAACCTGCAATAGGATTCCGGGAGAGAGAAAAACCGACTCCCCCATAGACGCAACAAAGGATGCTCCGTCTACACAGAAACGGAACATCCCTTGATGACAAATGACTATTCCGACATAATCAGAATAGAAAGGCTGCATGAGAAAATGAGGAATTTCCTGAGCCTCATATATGATGATATTATCTGTTATCTCCATTTTTTCTAATTGCTTGAAATGCGAAGATAACAAAAATATCAATCCCCTCGGATGATAACCTTGATTATTTATGATATTTTAGCAGATTCCAGCCGCTACCGGCAGAACCTGCATCCTCTTCCCTACCTTCTTCCCAGGGATTTCACATCTACATTCTTCAGCAGATACTCGCGGGTCAATTCCTTGATGTTGCGCTTGCGCCAAGGTATTACGAGCATCAAGCCGGCACATACTAGACAGCCATAGAAGGTCCAGCCTGCCATCTCCTTGATGGATACCAGCGTGGCTTGCACCTGCACCTTTCCCTTCACACTCATGGCAGCCATGTTCTGCGCCTCGGTCTCCGTCTTGCCCTGATACTGCATGCCTCTTACCGTCTGGTCATAGGTCTTAGCCGTCTCTATGCTGGTACGGTCATAATCCTGTGCAAAGCGGGTGACATAATACTGCTGGCGATGCTGAAGCACATTGGTGTAGAGCGCCGAACCGATGCATGGGGCGATGACCATACGGACGGTGAGCATGATGCAAACCCAGGTGGACATGAAGCGGTAAGGCATGCGCTGATTGGCTATCGTAGAGATGAGCGAATAGAGCAGCATCATTCCCGTAGAACGGATGATGATTGGCCATTTCATGCGCTCATACATGCCGTCGTTCTGTACCTCGAAATACATAAAGAGGGCGTAGCCTCCGATAAAGAGGAAGCCCAGACAGTACATCCACTTCAGATGAACATTCTTGGCTCTGGCGATGACCGCAAAAATCAAGCCCACGGTATATCCCACCATCACCCAGTTGCCCAGGGTGGCATTCTGCCAGTTGTCTATCTTCATTCCCACATTGGTGAATACATTCACGAACATGGCGCTGGAGTTGCAGACCATCAGGAGGAAGAACAGCATGATGCCGTAATTGATAACCCTGAGCTGGAACACCTCCATGATAAAATAAGGTGAGCGGCGGGTCTTCTCCAGATAGATGAACAGGGCGGTGAAGATGAGACAGACCACCGTAGAATAACGGATGGTAGGATCATCAAACCAATCCAGCGTCTTGCCGAACACCATCACATAAGCAAACGAGCAGAGCATGATGCTGAACACCGTGACATTGCCAAACTTCGACATCGTAATCGGGAACTTCGGCATCGGATACTTATGATAAGGCATGGTGAAGAACACGATGATGATGCCCGCCAGCATGAATGCCATCATGAAATGATACACATACTGCCACTCGTAAGCATAGGCAAGCCAAGCCGTGAGCCAGGTGCCCAACTGTCCGATAATCATGAAGAAAAGATAGATGACCGGCTGGGACACCATTTTTTCTGAATCCACCGCATCCCAAGCCTCCTCGGTGGTAGGCTCGCAACCCGGCGTGATATTCTTCGTTGCCTCAATGCCGAAACCATATCGGATGAGTACAAAGAGATGCGCCATCAGAAGCGTCTGTCGGACAAAGCCCATCAGCAAGCTACACAAGCCAAGGATGAACAGCGAATCGGTCTGGGCGCAGACAAAACTGAGCAGAAAGAGAATGGAGAATCCCACGATACACATCATCTTCTCTCTTCGGATGCACACCAGTTCGTAGAAGAATGGCGAGAAAGCTGCCATTCCTATCGACGTACAGAAGCCCGCAAAGGCGATGTATTCCGACTGGATGCCCAGTCCGCTCATCATCTCTCCGCTGTTGGCGGAATAGACACCACTCATCGTAATCATCGGCACGAAGAGGATGATCATGAAGATGATGCCCAGCGGTTTCGGCACCCAGTCATAGAACGGATAATTCTTATATTCTTCTTCCATATTCCATTACTTTGATTTTCTCTCCGCCTTCACAATCACCATCATACCTGCTGCCAGGCGGGCATTGTCTTCCTTACTGAGGTGATTGAAGTCGATTCTTACAGGCACACGCTGCTGAATCTTCACGAAGTTACCGGCTGAGTTATCGGTAGGAACAAGAGAATACTTGGAACCAGTGGCTCCGGAGATAGCGGTAACGGTGCCCTCAAACTCCTTGTTGCTGATGGCATCTACCGTCATGCGTACTTTCTGACCAACATAGAGATTCTCTACCTGAGTTTCCTTATAGTTGGCGATAACCCACTTCTGGGCATTAGGAAGGATATAGGTGATGGTGGTTCCAGCGTTCACCATCTGTCCCTCTTCGATAGAGCGGCGACCCAACTTACCGTCGCATGGTGCTACAACCACGCAGTAAGAGAGGTTCAGCTTCGCCATCTCCACCGCAGCCTCAGCACGCTCGATGGCAGCAGCCACATTCTGCTTGCGGGTAACCACCTCGTTCACACCCTTATAGGCAGCAGCCTGCTGTCGCTTTACCGACTCCAGTTTCTTCTTGGTAGCCGCATATTCCACTTCGAGCTGCTCCAGCTGGATTGGTGTAGCAGCCTTCTTCTCTACCAGGTTGCGATAGCGCTCACAGTCTTTGGCAAGTTTGGCAAGGCGCACCTCTATCTCATCGATGGATGCAGAATAGACGGTAGCCGAAGTCTGGGTAGTCTGCTGGGTAGCATCAATGACGTTGGCTCCAGCCTTGGCATCCTTTAGAGCCGCCTCAGCCTCCATCAGGCGGATGCGATACTCACGGTCGTCAAGGATAAGAAGGGTATCACCCTTATGAACCTCCTCGTGCTCCTTGAAGCAAACCTTGGCAATATAGCCCGATGCGCGGAGGTTGACAGGAGAGATATACTGCTCTACCTGGGCATCGTTGCTGGTTTCGT
>ERZ1026852.647-NODE-647-length-20971-cov-7.701712_pt1 | contig 20971 bp, 10 predicted proteins | sample MGYA00380156_ERZ1026852 | MGnify/ENA primary metagenome ERZ1026852 (study PRJEB33269, sample SAMEA4719792) | human gut metagenome | biome: human-associated habitat; feature: organic feature; material: feces | place: Cameroon | collected 2013-10 ...
CCGGTAAGACATGTTTTTTGGTGAAACCGAATCTCATGCAGATGCACAGTTCCTATGTGGTCACTGATCCGAAGGGCACTGTGCTGGTCGAATGCGGCAGGATGCTGTCTAAGAATGATTACCGGATTAAGGTGTTGAATACCATTAACTTTGCAAAATCAATGCATTACAACCCTTTCGCTTACATCCGGAGCGAAAAGGACATTCTGAAACTCGTAAACACAATCATTGTAAATACCAAAGGGGAAGGACAGCAAGCCTCTGAGGATTTCTGGGTGAAAGCTGAAAAGCTCTATTACACGGCACTGATCGCATATATCTGGTACGAAGCACCTGAGGAAGAACAGAATTTTTCCATGCTGATTGATCTGGTGGATGCCAGTGAAGCAAGGGAAGATGATGAAAATTTCAAAAATGCGGTTGACCTGCTGTTTGAGGAGCTGGAGCAGAAGAACCCGAACCACTTTGCGGTAAGGCAGTATAAGAAGTATAAACTTGCCGCAGGAAAGACAGCAAAATCTATTCTGATTAGCTGTGGTGCAAGGTTGGCACCATTTGACATCAAGGAGCTGCGTGACCTGACTGCTTATGATGAACTGGAGCTTGATACACTGGGGGAGAAAAAGACAGCATTGTTTGTCATTATCTCCGATACCGATGCGACATTCAATTTCATTGTAAGTATCATGTATTCGCAGTTATTCAATCTGCTCTGTGACAAGGCAGATGATGTATATAACGGGAGACTGCCGATCCATGTCCGGTGCTTACTGGACGAGTTTGCAAACATCGGGCAGATTCCACAGTTTGAGAAGCTGATTGCGACCATTCGTAGCCGGGAAATATCAGCTTCTATTATTTTGCAGTCAAAGTCACAGCTAAAGGCTCTGTATAAGGACAACGCATCGACCATTGAAGGAAACTGCGACACAACCCTGTTTTTGGGAGGAAAAGAGAAAGATACTCTGAAAGATCTGGCAGAAATCCTTGGAAAAGAAACGATTGACCTTTACAATACCTCAGATACAAGAGGTACGAGCCAGTCCTACGGTCTGAACTACCAAAAGACCGGAAAGGAACTGATGAGCCAGGATGAGATTGCAGTCATGGATGGCAGCAAGTGTATCATGCAGCTTAGGGGCGTGAGACCTTTTTTCTCAGATAAGTTTGATATAACGAAGCATAAGCAGTACCCACTGTTATCCGATTATGACAAAAAGAATGAGTTTGACATTGAAAAATACGTCAAGAACCGCAACAGACTCCGCTTTAAGAAGAATGATGTGGTGGATGAGGTATGCGATGTCGGAGAAATCACAGTTTAACTTCTGGACATTGTGACCAGAAGTTGTTTTACAACTGAATATGGAACTTATGACATGGGAGCTTTTCTAAAAATTATAATTCAGAGAAGCTCCCTTTTTATTTTTTGAAAAAGGAGACAAACAAATGGGCTTTTTTACAACATCAGTAACAGGACTTAAAACAGTAGTAACCGCAATCGGCGCAGGTGTCGGCGTATGGGGTGTGATCAATCTTCTGGAAGGGTATGGTAACGATAATCCGGGTGCAAAATCACAGGGCATCAAGCAGCTTATGAGTGGCGGTGGCATCATCATTGTGGCACAGACGGTAATTCCACAGCTTACCACACTGTTCTCATAATTCATGGGCGGGATCATTGATAAGATTACTGAATTCATAAAGGAACTGTTGCAGGGATGGGTGCTGACCAATTTTGAAACCATGTTTACTGATGTCAATGACAAGGTAGGCACGATTGCAGGGGAGGTCAGCAAAACTCCCAGCACTTGGAACTCCGGCATTTTTGACATGATAAAAACCCTGTCCGATAACGTGATGATTCCCATAGCGGGCATGATCATCAGTTTTGTACTCGTCTACGAGCTTATTTCCATGGTTATTGACAAGAATAACCTGCATGACTTCAATACGGCAATTTTTATCCGCTTTTTTATGAAAGCGTGTATTGCAGTCATGCTGTTAAGCAAGACTTTTGACATTGTAATGGCGGTATTTGATGTGGGAAGCCACATCGTCAATTCTGCCGCCGCAGCAATCAGCGGGGAAACCAGTATTGATGTTTCAAGTACGCTGCAGACGATGTTCAATGAGCAGTTTTCGGAGATGAGCATAGGCGAGCTGTTAGGACTGGGGATGGAGACCATGATCGTCAGTTTATGTATGAAAATCATGTCAGTCCTTATCACCGTCATTCTTTATGGGCGAATGATTGAAATATACCTTTATGTATCAGTAGCACCCGTTCCCTGTGCAACCGTAACCAACCGGGAATGGGGAACGATAGGAACTAATTATTTTAAGGGACTTTGTGCATTGGCATTTCAGGGATTCTTTATGATGGTGTGCGTCGCAATCTATGCGGTGCTTGTAGCGGGTGTGGCAGTATCCGACAACCTGCATACGGCACTCTGGTCGGTGGCGGCATATACCGTGATTTTATGTTTTTCTCTGTTTAAGACAGGTTCGCTGTCAAAATCTATCTGGAATGCGCACTAAGGGAGGAACGATATGGCAATATCCGTGCAGGTGCCAAAGGATTTGTCCGGGATCAAGACAAAAGTGGCACTAAATTTAACAAAGAGACAGATTATCTGTTTTAGTGGTGCGGCAGTAACGGGCATCCCTCTGTATTTTCTGACTAAGGGACTGATCGGGACATCAGCCGCATCACTTTTAATGATGGGAGCAATGCTTCCATTTTTCTTTTTTGCAATGTATGAGAAAAATGGCTTTCCGGCGGAGAAGATTTTATACTTCATGCTCCGGCAGAAGATACTCACGCCGGGAATCAGACCATACCGGTCAGAGAACTTATACAAGCAGTTGGAAGAAAAAGAAAAATTACGAAGGGAGGTTCGTTATCTTGAAGAAAAAGCAAAAGGCAGAACCGGAAAAATACGGAAAAAGCAGTTATCAGTGCAATAGCAGAAATAACAGCAAAAGTGGCGGTCTTACTTTTTCAGAAAAAAAGCGTCTTATGGAATTAAAGCACATTTTATCCGGCAAGGGCAAAGAGAAAGAAAAGCCGACTACCGCACAAAAGACGATTACTTTTGAGAAGATGTTCCGTGACGGTATCTGTCAGGTCAGCCACCGTTATTATACAAAGATGGTGGAATTTTTTGATATAAACTATTCGCTTCTGGAAGTGGATGAGCAGGCGGATATACTGGCACAGTACAGTAAGCTCATCAATTATTTTGATCCGTCTGTGAAATTTGAACTGGTGTTATTCAACCGGCAGGTCAATGAGCAGGTACTTACAGAACAGTTTGATATTCCATGGCAGGAGGATGATTTTAACGATATTCGTGAAGAATACACGGAGATGTTAAAGAAACAGGCGGCAAAGGGGAATAACGGTATTATCAAGTCAAAATACCTGATTTTTGGTGTGGAAAGCAATGGCTATAAGGAAGCCAAAAGCCGCCTTAACAACATTGAGAAAGATGTAATACGAAACTTAAACAACATAGGAACCCTTGCTAGGGAACTGGACGGAAAGGAAAGACTGCGCATCCTGCATGAATATTTTAACCAGGATACCATGGAGCCTTTCCGTTTTTCTTTTAAGGACTTGGCAGAATCCGGTAAGTCTGTCAAGGACTATATTGCACCGCCGGGATTTGATTTCCGTTATCCGAACCGCTTCAAGTCGGGAAATATGTATGGCTGCGTATCGTATCTGGATATTATCACACCGAAATTTACGGACGAGCTGATCAAGCAGCTTCTTGACATTGATGCCAACCTGACAATCTCCATGCACATGCAGACGGAAGATCCGGTAAAGGCAATCAAGAAGTTAAAAGCTGTCATTTCCAATATCCAGAAAATGAAGATTGAGGAACAGAAAAAGGCAGTCCGGAGCGGTTACGATATGGATATTCTTCCAACGGATATTGTGACCTATGAAAAGGATACGCTGGAATTTCTGGATGATTTGAATACGAGCAACCAGAAGATGATCAACATGACATTCCTTATTACCTGTTATGGAAGAACAAAGCGGGAACTGGAGAGCCTGATGCAGAGGGTGTCCGGCATCATACAGCAGGCAAACTGCGATCTGCGCTGTTTACAGTATTTGCAGGAACAGGGACTTATGGCATCTGCGCCGATTGGCTGTAATGAAACGGGGATAGAACGTACTCTTGCCACGAAGAGTACCGCAATCTTAGTACCATTCTGCACACAGGAATTATTTATGCCTGCCCCGGCAATCTATTACGGATTAAATGCACTCAGCAACAACATGATCATGGCAGACCGCAAAAGGCTCCGTACACCAAACGGGGTTATCCTTGGAACACCGGGAAGTGGTAAGAGCTTCAGTGCAAAGCGTGAGATTTTAAGCTGTTTCCTTATCACAAAGGACGATATTATCATCTGCGATCCGGAGGGCGAGTATTTTGCACTGGTGGCGGCACTGCATGGACAGGTCGTAAAACTTGCCACCAATTCCAAAGATTACTTAAACCCGATGGACATCCAGTTGTCACATAAGGGCGATAAGGAAGCCTTAAAGCTGAAATCTGATTTTATCATTACGCTGTGTGACCTGATTGCAGGTGGCAAGGACGGTCTGGAGAATGATGAAAAAGGTATCATTGATGAATGTATCCGACATATTTATGATAAATATTTTGAAAATCCGGTGCCGGAAAATATGCCGATACTGGAAGATTTATATAATGCACTTTTAGAACATAAGAACCCGAAGGCGGAACGTATTGCCAACAGCCTTGTGTTGTATGTGCATGGTTCGCAGAATTATTTTAACCACCGCACCAATGTGGACAGCAGGAACCGTATCATGTGCTTTGACATCCGGGATCTGGGCAACCAGTTAAAAGAGCTTGGAATGTTGATCGTACAGGATGCGGTGTGGAACAGGGTGTCGCAGAACAGGGAGCGGAAGATCGCTACCCGTTATTACTGTGATGAGTTCCACCTTCTTCTGAAGGAAAGGCAGACCGCCATTTATTCGGTGGAAATCTGGAAGCGTTTCAGAAAATGGGGTGGTATTCCGACAGGTTTGACACAAAATGTGGGTGATTTTCTGCGTTCTGAGGAGATTGAGGGTATTTTGGGAAATAGTGATTTTGTGTATCTGTTAAACCAGAATGCCAAGGATCAGGCAATCTTAGCGGATAAACTGGGACTTTCTGATAAACAGCTTTCCTATGTTACCAATTCCGAGCCGGGAAGTGGTCTGATACTGTTTGATAACGTGGTAATTCCCTTCGTGGATAAATATCCGACAGACACAAAGACTTACAAGATCATGAATACTAAGCCGGAGGAATCGGTACAGAAGGAGGATGCAGTGTAAATGGCAGACAAGAGACAGAAAAAGCAGGTTGCAAAAGCATTTGAAAAAGAGAAGTTTTCCAAGGATAAGGAAGTGACTGGAGCAAAGCATACAGAACACAGGCAGGATAACACCTTTTCTACGGAAAATCAGTTTCATGCCAATGAGAAGCCTGTGAGCAATCTGCCACGGGATGCAAACCGTGGGAATAATACAAAAAATGTAACTTCTGGTCACAATGTCCAAAAGTCGGAAGCTGGTGTAGAGAGAAAAACGGGCAATAAAAAGAAATATTACCGTAAGTTCCAACAGCAACAGAACACTTCTGGTCACAGTGTCCAGAAGTCAGAAGCCGATGCGGAAAAGGCATTTTTAAAGGAAAACAGCTTCATGCGGGAAGAACAGTCAGAAGATTTTGACACGGGTTCTGACAGCACGATGGAAAATGAGATTCATGTCAGGGACACCTACCAACGGTCAGAGGAAAAAGGAAAGTATCACAAAAGGCGTGTACAGGGTGAACACGCACACGGAGAGCGTGTAAAGTCGAAAGATACAAAGCAGTCTGAGTATGGAGATTTCCAGACAAAGGATGCCACATTTTCGCAGGGGCAGACGGAAGGATTTTCGGACAAGAGGGTACAGAAGGCTGCCGACCGATCAGAGAAGAATCGCCGGAAGTTGCAGAAGGCAAAGGATAAGATGCCGAAGAAGAGGCAGTATGAGATGAAGCGTGTCTTTGATGAACAGACAGGAAAGGCAAAGTATGTGGTGATTCCGATAGATGTTGAGAAGCCATTTAAGCCGGATGGACTAGGAAAGACTGCGGTTCATAAGCTGCAAACGGAAAATATGTATTTTGTGCATCGTAAGATTGCAGAAACAGAAAAGGACAATTCTGCGGTTGAGGGTGCACACAAGACGGAACAGCGTGCCGAGGACATTTATCACTATATGAAGTATCACCGCAAGAGCAAGGCACAGAGAAAGCGTGACCGCCTAGAGCGATTGCAGAAAAAGCAGGTCACAGCAGATATGAAGCTGGAGTATGAGAAATTCATTAGTGAAAATCCACATCTAAAGGGCAACAGTCCAAAGAAACAGTTACAAAGGCAGCTACAGAAACAGCGCATCAAGCGTGAGTATGCCAAGGCAAGGCGGGCAGGAGCAGAAGCCAAGACTGCAAAGGAAACATTTACAAAGACAGCCAATGCCGCAACCGGGATTGCAAAGAAGTTACAGGAGATTGCCACAAAAAATAAAACACTGATTATCACAGTGGGTATTTTTGCTCTTCTGCTTATTATGATCATGTCGGCATTATCAAGCTGCGGTTCCATGTTTACCGGAACTGTGACAACAACGATGGCAAGCACATATCTTAGCCTTCCGGCAGAGATTGATGCAGCAGATTTATCTTTTACAGAAAAGGAAATGGAGCTGCAAAACAAGATTGACCGGATTGAAACTGATTACCCGGGATATGATGAATACGATTATAACCTTGGGGCAATCGGGCATGATCCGTACATGCTGATCAGCTATCTTTCTGCCGTGCATACGGAATTTACCGCCGCAGGAATGGAGAGTGAGATTCAGGAATTATTTGATGCCATGTATTCCCTTACTACTGAGGAAGTGGAGGAGACACGGACAAGGACAGTCACAAAGACCGGAACCAGAATAATAACAAATCCGGACGGGACTACCCATACCGAGGAATACGAGTATGAGGAGGAAGAAGAATATACCGTAACAATTCTTCGTGTCACACTTACGGTCACACCGCTTGAGAGCATTGTAGCCGGACGCATGGACAGCGAGCAGACGGAAATTTTTGGAGCTTATACGGAGACAAAGGGCGGTTTACAGGTCTTTGCTTCTCCGGTTGATTATTACTGGTATTACTATATCAGCAGTTATTATGGCTACCGGAAAAATCCAAACACAGGAGCCGAGGAGCTTCACAGGGGTGTGGATATAGCAGTACCGACCGGAACCATGGTACATGCAGCACATGACGGAACGGTTATGGAAGCGGCTTACGATTCCTATTATGGGAATTATGTGGTGATTACGGACAGTAAGGGATATACCACAAAATATGCCCACATGGACAGCTTAAATGTGTCCGCAGGACAGAGTGTCAAAAAGGGTGACGATATAGGCAAAAGCGGAAATACAGGAAGCAGTACCGGAAGCCACCTTCATATCGAATGTCTGTATAACGGGGAATATTATAACCCGTTATTTTATTTTGAAGCAGGAGAGCAGACCATTTATGGGGAAACACCGGGCGGCACCGGAGGGGGGACCGGCAATGTGATACCACCGGAATCCTATGATGATGCAACCGTACAGGCACTCATGACAGAAGCAAACAGATACCTCGGTATGCCATACACCTTTGGAGGCACACCGCCGTCAAGTTTTGACTGTTCAGCGTTCGTCTGCTGGGTATTTTCTAACAGCGGAGTGCATGACCTGCCACGAACCACGGCACAGGGCATTTATGACCAGTGTACTCCGGTGTCAGCGGCAGATGCGAAAGCAGGGGATATTATCTTTTTTACCGGGACATACAACGCAGGGCGTCCGGTTACACACGTTGGCATTTACTGCGGAAACGGTACGATGGTGCATTGCGGAGATCCAATCCAGTATACCTCAATCAATACATCTTACTGGCAGAGCCATTTTTATGGCTTTGGAAGATTGAATTAGTGAAGGGAGGAATTATTTTTGTCAGTAGAGCGAATCAATTCACAGCTTAAAAAGGTCAGGGAGCAGATAACACAGCTACAGGCAAAGGAAAAAGACCTTGCAGAGCAGAAACAGATGGCGGAGGATGCCGAAGCCATGAAGATCATACGAAAATATAAAATTTCATCTGAGCGTTTACAGATGCTTAATAAGCTCAGTGAGGATGAAGTGAGAAATTTATTACAGAAACGGGAACAGGAAAAGGAGGGTTCGACTAATGGAAAAGAAGAAGTTATCCGTTAAGGTACTAATGTCCCTAATACTTTCGGCAATACTGTTTTGTATGCCGATGGGAGCATTTTTTGCAAACAGGGCAAATACAGTAGAGGTTCATGCGGAGGATAGTGCAGAGCAGAAAACAGAGAGTGCGGCAGAGGAAGGCAGTGCAGAAAGTACAGCGTCCGGCAATGATAATAAGGACAGTTCCGGTAGTGGAGAAAATCATACAGAGCAGTCCACGGAGAATACAACAGAAAATTCCACAGAAGGCACAACTGAGGAGACACAGCCTGCCGCAAAATGCACCTGCAAGGAAAAATGCAGTCAGTATGCAGTAGATGAAGATTGTGAGGTGTGTGCAAAGGATTACAAGGAATGTGCCTATATCAATCCAAGTATAAAAATCACAATCAATACACCGTCTGGATGGCATAATGATACCACGAAAGTAACGGTCAAGGTAGAAGATACAGTAGTGTCCGGCAATTTTACCATTCAGAAAGTACAGGCGAAAGTCGGACAGAATGGAAGCTGGACGGATATTACCGAGGATATGTACATAGAGATTTCCGAGAACAGCACCATTTATGTGCAGGTCACAGACCAGAAGGGTAAGACCTACGAGAAAAACCGTTATATCAAGTGTTTTGATTTTACCAAGCCTACCTTAAATGCGGCAGTCAGCGACGGTCTTTTGAGCATTCAGGCACATGATACGGATTCCGGTATCAAGGCAATCTATGTCAATGGCTATGAGTTTACAGAGCATACGAATGGAGCCTTGAATATCCGTCTGCAACAGTTCGATGCAGGGTATCAGTATTTCACGATTTCTGCCATGGATAATGCAGGAAATACCTCTGAAATATATAAATCAGCCAATCCGTATTACACCGATCCGGAGAATAAGGACAGCAGTGAAAAAGATCCGGCACAGCAGCTTCCGGTGGATGCGTCGGCAACCAAGCCAAGCTCTGCAACCGCACAGGTCACAGAGCATACAAAAACGGATGTGAATGGAAATACAGTTTCCCAGACAGGCAGTGGAACAACTTCAAGCAGTTCCGCAACAGCAAAGCAGTCTCCAAGCACGGGAGATACTTCCAAGGATGCAGACCAGAGCAGTGACAGCCAGACCACAGAAAAAGGCAAGGAATTTTACACAATCCAGACTGCATCAGAAAAGGTATTTTATCTTGTGATTGATCGTGATGGGGAAGATGAAAAGGTGTATTTCCTTACAGAAGTCAGTGAAAACGACCTGCTGAATACCACAACGGATAACAGCGAGACACTTCCGAAAAATTCAGCGGCATTGGAATCTGCAATCCCTACCAAAGACAGCGCATTATCAAACAATAATGCTGATACCACAGGAGATAAAACACAGGGAGCAGAAAGTGTTGAGGACAGCACCGAAGATAGCACGGAAGATACAAGTGAGCCGAAAGAGGATACCGCAAAAGCAGATGGTTCCGGCTTTACATATATTTTAATGGGAATTGCAGCGGTAGCCGTGATCGGCGTGGTATATGTTGTCAAATCCAAGAAGAAAAAGGAAAACTTTATTGATGAGGATGAAGATGAGGACGAGCTTGACGAGGACTATGATTATGAGGACGAGGAAGAAAATGAGCAGAGTTCCGACGAATCATTCTTAAATGGTGGGGACGATACCGTGAATGACACAGAATCAGAGAATACCACGGAACATGACAACGATGATGAAGAAAATGGGGAGGAATAGAGATGGAGCTTGTTATTGCAGAAAAGCCGAGCGTGGCACAGAGCATTGCGGCAGTTCTTGGTGCCACACAGCATAAAGACGGATATTTGGAAGGCAATGACTATCTGGTATCATGGTGTGTGGGACATCTGGTAGAGCTGGCACAGCCGGAAAGCTATGAGGAAGCATGGAAGAAATGGAGCTATGAGAGCCTTCCAATCTTTCCGCAGGAATGGCAGCATGAGGTGAAAAGTGATACGAAAGTGCAGTATCAGATTTTGAAAAAGCTCATGCACGATGACAGGGTAGATGCTGTTGTGTGTGCTACCGACGCCGGAAGAGAGGGAGAGTTAATCTTCCGCCTGACCTACAACATGGCAGGGTGCAGAAAGCCAATGAAGAGGTTATGGATTTCTTCCATGGAGGAGAGTGCTATCCGTGACGGATTCCATAATCTTCGTCCTGGCAGTGATTATGACAATCTGTATCACTCAGCACTATGCAGGCAGGAAGCAGACTGGCTTGTGGGTATCAATGGGACAAGGCTTTTTACCGTATTATATGGCGATAAGGCATTAAAGGTGGGCAGAGTGCAGACACCGACACTTGCCATGCTTGTAGACCGTGAAAGTAAAATCATGAATTTTAAGAAAGAAGCCTATTACATGGCTCATATCATGGGAAATGGTCTGGATGCGGTATCGGAGCATATCAGTGATAAAACGGAAGCAGAAAGGATTGCAGAAGCTTGTGAAAACGGACAGGCTCTTGTTACTTCTGTGGTAAAGGAAGAAAAGTGGATAGCACCACCGAAACTCTATGACCTTACCACACTCCAGAGGGATGCAAACCGTCTGTTTGGCTTCACTGCCAAGCAGACCTTGGAATATACGCAGAGCCTTTACGAAAAGAAACTTGTCACTTATCCGAGAACGGACAGCCAGTACCTTTCCGATGACATGGATGGCACAGCAAGAAATGTAGTCGAAGCAATTTTCAATTCTCTGTTATTTGAGCAGAATATCATGTTCAATCCAGATATAGAGAGGATTTTGAACAGCAAGAAAGTGACAGACCACCATGCAATCATTCCGACTATGGAGATCATCAAGCAGGACTTAGAGGCGATTCCGGATAGCGAAATGAAGGTACTTTCCCTGTGTGCCAACCGTCTGCTGTGTGCAACCGGGGAGAAGCATATTTATAATTCCACAAAGGCAGAGCTTACCTGCAATGATACAGTATTTAAGGTATCCGGCAAGGAAGTATGGAAGAATGGATGGAAGGAATTTGAGGATTTCTTCAAAAATTCCTATAAGACCACAGAAGATAAATCAGATACCGAGGAAGAAAAGAAGCTGCCGGAGCTTTGTGAGGGCATGATGATTGCAGTGGAGCAGACAAAGGTTTCCGAGCATTTCACACAGCCGCCAAAACATTACACTGAGGACAGCCTGCTGTCCGCCATGGAGCGAGCCGGAGCAGAGGATATGGGCGATGAAGTGGAGAGAAAAGGGCTTGGCACACCTGCCACCAGAGCCGATATCATAGAAAAGCTGGTAAAAGACGGATTTGTAAAGCGTGAGAAAAAGCAGATGATTCCGACAGAGGATGGAATGAAGCTGATCACGATACTTCCGGATGTAGTAAAATCTCCGAAACTGACCGCTGACTGGGAGAATGAGCTTACTCTTGTATCCAAAGGAGAAGTTGCTGCAGAACAGTTTATGTCAGGTATTGAAGCAATGGTAACTGATCTTGTAAAGACCTATCACAGCGTTAGTGATGAACATAAAGCCATGTTTGGCACAGGCAAGGGTGGACAGGAAGTGCTAGGCAAATGCCCGAAGTGTGGTGCTGATGTAGTCAAGGGAAAATTCAGAGCGTACTGTACCGGGAAGTGCGGTATGAATGTCGGCAAGGCACTTGGGGTAACACTTTCCGATACACAGGTCAAGAGCCTGCTTCAAGGGAAAAAGATACTTGTAAAAGGTCTGAAAGGCAAGAAAGGCAGTTATGATGCGTATCTGATTCCAGAGAGTGTAGATGAATTTTCCTATACGAAAGATGGTAAAGAAATCAATGGATTCCAGTACAAGTTTAAGATGGAATTTCCACAGAAGAAGGATAAGTAGAAAAAACTGAAAAAACTTGAAAAACATTTTTTATAATAATTTGTAAGATTTTGTCGAAAACTGTCATGTATATAGTGAAGGGAGAGGTTTAGCATGAGTAAGGAAAAAGAAATAGAGATGTTGAAAGAAAAACTTGACTATTATACGTTGGTAGCCGCTGATGAGTAATTTGATGCCGGGGAAGTTATAAAAATTGTCAAAAGGTTGGAAGAACTTGATCCGACAGAAGCACCGAAAAAGTCGGTTGATGAATTTTTGGACGATTTCTGGAAGTATTGCGAAGAACGGGAAAGGGAGGAAAAAATACTGGAGGAATTTCGGAAGCAGAAATAGCAGTATCTATGATGAAAAAAGTGTGGTATTATGAGAGAAAGAAATTTGCAAATTAGGATTTGAGGAGGGATTGCTATGAAAAGGGTATTGGTATTATTTGGGGTATTAATTTGCATGTTGTCATTCGTCGCTTGTGATAAAACAACTGGCAGTGAAGCACCTGTAACAAGTGGAATAATTACTCGTACAGAGGAAGATAAAATTTATGATTTGACCGAAGAAGAAGTAAAAATAATCGCAGACATTATTGAAAATGGCACCTGGAACACAGAAGGGACTGCTGAATGTGCCAATGATTGCAAACTTATAATTGATGAAAGGACATATTATTATCATTCGGAATGTGGAACATTCAATGATAAAGAGAACAATCAGAACTTACCTGTAACAGCCGAAGAGAAAGAAAGTATAAATGCAATATTAGCTCAATATATAACACTTGGTTTAGAGTAATTCAGACGATTATTTTTCAGGCTATTTTGTTTAGAAACAGAACGAAAAATTCCAGTTTTGTCGGAGAAACACTAATACCACACAAAACTTAATATCAACACAGCGTCAGAGCGTATAGGAAAACCTGTACGCTCTTTTTTTATCAAAAATGGAGGAAAATCACATGGAAGAAACAAATGTAACAATGACTACAGAGGAAATGCAGGGTGAGCCTGCAGCAAAGGAAAATGAGACAAAGGCGGAGAAGTTTATCCGTATTGGCGAGTACCGCATGAATAAGGCAGTGGATGCCATTGGCAGATTGGAGAATCTTGCGAATCGTGGTTCCTATGAATACACACAGGAACAGGTAGACGCAATGTTTCAGGCATTAGAGGGGAGGGTTGTGGAAGTTAAGGCAAGGTTTATGCCTAAGAAAGCGGCTGAGAGTAAGACTTTCAGCTTCGGCATAACGGAATAGGAATGTAACGGGAAGTAAAGGAAAGGCAGTCATGTAGTGTATGTGGCTGCCTTTTTGTCGTATCTATGACAGGAAGGAGAACTGTGTGAGAAAATATGATTTTATATCGGCTCTGGCAAAAGAGACAGCAGCCGAGGTTGTCAAAAATCGTGAGGAATGGATGAAATACCTTACTACAGCGGCGAGATTATACAAGTATCCGTTCCGGGAACAGCTTTTAATCTATGCACAAAGACCGGACGCAACAGCGTGTGCTTCCATAGAGCTGTGGAATGAGCGTATGCACTGCTGGGTAAATAAAGGTGCAAAAGGTATCGCACTTTTGGACGAGGATGATGCACATGGCAAGCGTCTGAAATATGTATTTGATGTTTCTGATGTCCATGCGGCAAGGAGAATCGGACGGTATCCGGAACTATGGGAATTACATGAGGAACATAAGGAAGATGTCATCAAGCGTCTGGAGCAGACCTATGGTGCCACAGATGACAAGAAGCTGTTTGAAGAAAGGCTTATGGAGTTAGCTGACAGGATTGCGGCAGATTATTATGAGGAATTGTTGCCGGATTTGCAGTACATGATCGCGGGCAGTTTCTTAGAGGGATTGGATGAGCAGAATGTCGGTATCCGCTTGAGGGAGACATTATCGGACAGCATTTCCTTTACACTTTTATTTGCCTGTGGTGCAGATATGGAGGAGTATGGTTCGGAGTTTGCTTTTGATTTTATCCATGAATTTAATTCCATGGACACCCTTGCAGTACTTGGAGATGCAGCCAATGAGCTTGCAAAACCGGTACTTTTAGAGATTGGAAGAACCATAAGAGCATATAACAGAAGTCACGAACAGGAACAAACAGAAAATTTAACGCAGAAAGGACTTGCAAATACTTCTAAAATAGACTACAATGCGTTAAAGCGCGAAAGCGAGAGCGGACATGAGGAATATAGTGACAACAATCCAAACAGCGTAGAAAGGGGCAATAGCGATGAATCTGACATACGAAAAGAACGGGGATTATCTGATCCCGACATTACAGGCGGACATTCAGCCGGAGGGAACCGTAACGAAGTACGGAATGATGAGAGAGGCTTATCTGAAGGAGAACCACAGGGGCGTGTACTCAGCGTTTCTTCTGAAAGGGACATTGAAAGAACACCTGCTGACGATTCAGAAGCAGGCAGAGGAGAGAATGGAGAAGCTGACAAGCCAGATGGCGGCAACCGAGGGAGTGACAGAACAGCTCAAGGAAACCGATCAGATGCTTTGGGTAGCGAAGATGAACAGCATTCGGAACCGAGCAGAGGAAGTGGTTCTGGGAGAACTGGTTTACAGACTGTAACAGACACAGATGATTTTCTCCGGGGAGAAGCACCGGAACCCACCTTTACACAACTCAGCCTGTTTCCTTCTTTTGAGGAGCAGGTCGGAACAGTCGCAGCAGCGGAAGCAAGTATGAAATATACCATGCCCGCTGCTTTTTCTTTGCCACAGAATGAGCTTGAAATCATTTTAAGGAGTGGCGGAGGAAAACAGCACAGCAGGAAGCGTATTTTCGCAAAGTACACAGAGGGCAGAAATGCCGAGCAGATGGTGGATTTTCTGAAAAATGAATACGGTCAGACCGGAAAAGGCTTTGAAATCAATGGGAATCCGGTATCGGTGTGGTTCGATGAGCATGGCATGAGTGTCGGCTATGGAACACAGGCAAGGGAAACACCGATTGTCACGATGGATTGGGAAGATGTGGAGAGCCATATCCGTTCTATGATCGAAAATGGTACTTATATGAGTGCCAGTGAAGCATTTCTTGTAGATACACAGGAGAGAAATCGTGTTGCCAATCAGATCTATTTCTTCCTGCGAGATGGAATGGATGAAATGCCGGAGGAGCTTGGCTTAAAAGCAGGAAATTATCCGGAAAGTGAAGCAAAACTCATGGAGCTTCTTTCCACCCATGAGGGCAGGGAACAGCTTAAAAATATTTTGGAAGATGCGGCAAACCGCCTTGCTTCTGGAGAAGCAGAATTAAAATGGCGGCATGTGAAATCACCGGAATATTTGTTATCGGAGATAGCAGACATTGACCGGGAGAGACTGGAATTTCCATTGCCGGATGCGGTGGAGGTAGCACAGGAAGATTTTATCACACAGGATGAAATCGACTATGCACTTGGCAGAGGAAGCGGCTATGAACATGGAGCTTTCCGCATTTATGAGTATTTCATGGAAGGACATGACCAGAAAGAAACAGTTGCTTTTCTGAAAAATGAATATGGCATTGGTGGTGGTTCCGGCGGACTGCCGGGCAATGATGATTCCCATAATGAACATGATGGAAAAGGTATCCGTCTGGAGAAAGGCAGTTATGGCAATCCGTATGCAAAAGTGCTTCTGAACTGGAATGTTGTGGAAAAACGGCTTAGGGAGCTGATCCATGAGGATAAATATTTATCTCCACAGGGGAAAGAAAACTATAAGGCATACAAGGAAGAACAGGCAGAGAAAGCAAGACAGCGAGAGCTTTCCCGTCTGGAGCATGGACAGCGGTTAGAGTGTAAGAAAGACATTGATGCACTGATTGCTGAGAAATTCAATGGTTTTGTTCTTCCGAGGAATACCGCAGATGAGATCATAGATAAATATGGCATTGACTGTGTGGAATTTGTTCTTGCAAATACGGTTACGCATTTTGATTATGATGGTCGTTTTTCACGGAACAATAAGGACTGGGCAAAGGACATTGTTGCGGAAAATGAGTGGGAGAACAATGATCTGATTCTAAGCTCACATCCGGCAGTGCTGGACGGATTTACCAATCAGGCGAGAAGATATATCAATGTGCTTCGGGAAAAAGAGAAAGAAGCACAGGAAACAGTCACGATTGATGGATATGAATGTATTCCGGTTGATCAGTGGGGCAGTGAAAAAGAGAAATATCTGCTTGGAAATGACATTGAGGACAGCAGTTTTTATTATGCACAGGTCAATGGGAAATCCTTTGAATACGACCATAAGCCGGAGCGTGGCGAGGTAGAAGATGATTATATCAATGCTTTGGCAGAGGAAGATATAGACCGACACGAAGCAGAAGTGTTTTCACGCTTTGAGGGGACGGATGGTATCGCAGAGCTGGATGAAGTGAAGGAATTAGCGTGGCATGTGGTACATGATGCTGATGATGAATATGGGAATCCGACACAGTGGAGTGCCACCTTATCAGAGGGAGTATTCCTTTGGATTGATAAGGAAGTGGACGGATATGCTATTTATGATACGGCAGACACCACCCGTCCGGCATTGGAGACATTTTCGACTTTTCAGGAAGCAATGGACTGGGGCAATGAGCTTGCAGAAAGTGGCAGGGAAGCAGAAGCGGAGTTTCCTGATGAAAAGGAACAGAATGTTGTTACAGAACAGACTGAAGATGAACTGGACAGTATAGATACGCAGTTTGCCCGTGAGCGTCTGGAGAATGGAGAAGCAGACCGACAGACAGAGGAAATGCTGTCACAGGTGCTTACCGGAGAATGGGAGCCGCTTACACCTTCGGCAGAGGAGAATAAGACTGTACAGGAAATAAATGTGGCTGCACCGGATAAAAGTAACGCTGTCAATTTCCATATCAGCGATGACCGATTGGGCGAAGGTTCTCCAAAAGAAAAATTTCAGAGAAATGTTGCAGCAATCAAACTGTTGGAGCAGATCGAGGGCGAAAACAGATATGCTACATCGCAGGAACAGCGGATTTTATCCCAGTATGTCGGCTGGGGTGGTCTTGCCGATGCGTTTGACGAGAGCAAATCAAACTGGTCAGCAGAATATCACCAGTTAAAGGAACTGCTATCGCCGGAGGAGTACCGCATGGCAAGGGAGAGTACCTTGAATGCCCATTATACAAGTCCGGTTATTATCCGCCAGATGTACGAAACATTGGAGAAAATGGGATTTTCCAAAGGAAATGTACTGGAGCCTTCCATGGGTATCGGCAACTTTTTCGGTATGATGCCGGATTCCATGAAAGAGAGCAGGCTTTACGGAGTGGAGCTTGACAGCATTACCGGACGCATTGCAAAACAGCTTTATCCGCAGGCAGATGTGCAGATCAAAGGTTTTGAAAAGACCGATTATCCGAATGATTTCTTTGATGTGGCAATCGGAAATGTGCCTTTTGGACAGTATAAGGTGGCAGATAAGCAGTATGATAAAAATAATTTCCTGATCCATGATTATTTCTTTGCAAAGACGTTGGATAAAGTGCGTCCCGGTGGGGTGGTTGCTTTTATCACAAGCAAGGGAACCATGGACAAGGCAAGTCCGGAAGTCAGAAGATACCTTGCACAAAGAGCAGACCTGCTTGGTGCAGTCAGACTTCCGAATACCGCATTTAAGGCAAATGCAGGAACCGAGGTCACTTCGGATATTTTATTTTTCCAGAAGCGTGACCGCATGGTGGAGCGTGAGCCGGACTGGGTACATCTGGGAGAGGATGCAGATGGCATTGCAATGAACGCTTACTTTGCAGAGCACCCGGAGCAGATCGTAGGAAAGATGGAAATGGTATCCGGTCCTTATGGCATGGAAAGCACCTGCAGGGCAGATGACAGCAGACCTTTTGCGGAGCAGTTAGCAAAAGCACTTGAAAATATTACAGGACAGATTGATACGATTGATCTGGATGAGGAGCTTGCGGATGATATGAGCAGGCAGAGTATTCCTGCTGATCCGTCCGTCAAGAATTTCAGTTATACCGTAGTCGATAATGAGGTATATTATCGTGAAAACTCTGTCATGAAGCCTGTGGAAGTATCGGACACCGCAAAAGAGCGTATCAAGGGCATGGTGGCAATCCGTAACTGTACGCAGGAATTGATTGATATGCAGCTTGAGGAATACTCCGATGTAACAATTAAGGAAAAGCAGGCAGAGCTTAATGGTCTGTATGATAATTTCTCTAAGAAATATGGTCTGATCAATTCACAGACGAATAAGAAAGCCTTTAATCAGGATAGCAGTTATTGCCTGTTGTGTTCTTTGGAAAAACTTGATGATAAGGGCAATTTCAAAGGCAAAGCGGATATGTTTACGAAGCGTACCATTAAAAGGGCAGAGGTTGTCACAAGCGTGGATACTGCAAGTGAAGCGCTGGCAGTATCTTTAGCAGAGAAAGCTAAAATTGACCTTGATTTTATGGGAGAACTTACCGGAAAAGATAAGGATACACTTACAGAGGAGCTTCGTGGTATCATTTTTCAGAACCCGCTTACCGATGTCTGGGAGACAGCAGACCAGTATCTAAGTGGCAATGTGCGTGAGAAACTTGCCATAGCAACCACTTATGTGGAAAATCATCCGGAATATGCTCCAAATGTACAGGCTCTTACGCAGGTACAGCCGAGGGAGCTGGACGCATCGGAGATAGAGGTACGTATCGGTGCCACATGGATTGAACCAAAGTATATCAATGATTTTATGCGTGATATTTTCCAGACACCGGAACATTTATTCCGCAGGGATACGATAGGTGTGCAGTTTTCGGGTGTAACCGGAGAGTGGAATGTAAAGGGCAAAAATGCGGACTATGGCAATACGCTTGTCAACATGACATACGGTACAAGCCGGGTAAATGCCTATAAGATACTGGAAGATTCCCTGAACCTCAAAGATACGAGAGTATATGACACCATTGAGGAGGATGGAAAGGAAAAGAGAGTCCTCAATAAAAAGGAAACCATGATTGCAAGCCAGAAGCAGGAAGCAATAAGGGAGGCATTTAAGGACTGGGTATTCCGTGATCTGGAACGCAGGCAGACACTTGTGGCAAAATATAATGAGCTTTTCAATTCCACCAGACCAAGAGAATATGACGGTTCGCATCTGAAATTTCCAGGCATGACACCGGATATTGAATTAAAGCCGCATCAGAAAAATGCGGTTGCCCATGTACTGTATGGAGATAATACCCTGCTTGCACACTGCGTTGGTGCCGGAAAGACCTTTGAAATGACAGCGGCGGCAATGGAAAGCAAGCGTCTGGGCCTATGCCAGAAGTCATTATTTGTAGTGCCGAACCACCTGACTGAACAATGGGCAAGTGATTTCCTTCGGTTATATCCCGGAGCAAATATCCTTGCGGCAACGAAAAAGGATTTTGAACCTGCCAACCGTAAGAAATTCTGTTCCCGTATTGCCACAGGCGATTATGATGCCGTTATCATCGGGCACAGTCAGTTTGAAAAAATCCCGTTATCACAGGAAAGACAGGCAGCTACAATCGAAAAACAGATTGATGAGATTGAGCTTGCTATTGATCAGGCAAAAAGAGACAACGGGGAGCGTTATACCATTAAGCAGATGGAAAAATCGAGGAAAGCATTGCAGGTGCGGCTTGACAAGTTAAATGACCAGAGCCGTAAGGATAATGTCGTGACTTTTGAGCAGTTGGGTGTAGACAGGCTGTTTGTGGATGAGAGCCACAATTACAAGAACCTGTTCCTTTATACGAAAATGAGGAATGTGGCAGGTATCGCACAGACAGAAGCACAGAAGTCATCTGATATGTTTGCCAAGTGCCAGTATCTTGATGAAATCACAGGCGGCAAGGGTGTAACTTTTGCGACCGGAACGCCAATTTCCAACAGCATGACGGAGCTTTACACGAATATGCGTTATCTTCAGTATGGAACGCTCCAAAAGCTGGGACTGGGACATTTTGACGCATGGGCGGCTTCTTTTGGAGAAACACAGACCGCCATAGAGCTTGCACCGGAAGGAACCGGATACCGGGCAAAGACGAGGTTTGCAAAATTCTTTAATTTACCGGAACTGATCAGTCTTTTCAAGGAAAGTGCCGACATTCAGACACCGGATATGCTGAAACTTCCAGTGCCGGAAGCGGAGTATGAAAATGTGGTTCTAAAGCCGAGCGAGTTCCAGAAAGACATGGTAGCGTCCCTAGCGGAACGTGCCGAAGCAGTCCGGGACAGGCAGGTACAGCCTTACGAGGACAACATGCTAAAGATTACCAATGACGGAAGAAAGCTGGCGCTTGATCAGAGATTACTCAATGATATGCTGCCGGATGAGGAAAATTCCAAAGCGGCAACCTGTGTGGAGAAAGCCTATGAGATATGGGAGAACACCAAAGAGCAGAAGTCAGCACAGTTGATTTTCTGTGATCTTTCTACACCGAAAGGCGATGGCACTTTCAATGTGTATGAGGATATAAAAAATAAGCTCATGGAAAAAGGAGTGCCGGAGAATGAGATAGCATTTATCCATGATGCCAATACAGAACTTAGAAAAGCGGAGCTGTTTGCAAAGGTAAGAAGCGGACAGGTTCGTTTTTTATTAGGTTCCACCGCCAAAATGGGAGCCGGTACGAATGTGCAGGACAGACTGATTGCATTGCATCATCTGGATGTGCCTTGGAGACCTTCTGATATTGAACAGCAGGAGGGAAGAATCTTACGACAGGGCAACCAGAATGATAAGGTCAAGATATTTCGTTATGTTACGGAAG
>ERZ1026852.648-NODE-648-length-20965-cov-83.382592_pt1 | contig 20965 bp, 20 predicted proteins | sample MGYA00380156_ERZ1026852 | MGnify/ENA primary metagenome ERZ1026852 (study PRJEB33269, sample SAMEA4719792) | human gut metagenome | biome: human-associated habitat; feature: organic feature; material: feces | place: Cameroon | collected 2013-10 ...
CTTTTGCCAAGAAGGACTCTCACAAGAAGACTTCCTGCAAAGCACTTGTCATGGCTCATGCCTACTCTAATGTAGTAATGGACAAAATTGAGGAGTGCATCAAGAATGGCTTATCTGGAAATGAAAACGACAATTGGTAATTTCAAAATAACAAGAACATTATGAAAAAGTATTTATTTTTCCTTCTTACCCTCGTGGTAGCATCTTTTGCATTCATATCATGCAGCAGTGACGATGATGATAATGGAGACTATGACAAGTCTATAATTGTGGGAACCTGGGAGATGACTGCAGTAAAGACATCGGAGTCTGGTACGTATGTTGACTGGCCTTTCAGAAAGACTTACGCCACATTCAATGCAGACGGTTCATATTACGGCTCAGGATATTTCGGAACTGGTCGTGGAACATGGTCTTTGAAAGGAAACACACTTAACACATATGTTGAAGGTGAACTATTTGCTTCTTATACCATCATTACTGCGACTTCTACAGTTTCAGAAATGAAGATGTCCATAGGTGACGAATCCATTTGGGTAAAATGTAAAAAGCAATAAAACTGTTAAATACGTTTAGGTGAATTATTGTAAGGGTGCATGGGTAATACCCTGGCATCCTTACTTTACCATCTGCAGGTTTTACACTATTTATATTATTATAAGGAAATAAGTTATGAACAGAATATATTTACTGATTATTACATTGTTTATGATGCTGGCCTCTTGCAGCAATAGCAATGATGATGTGGAACAGGGTGAAAACGGCAATACTAACAAAGAAAGTATTGTTGCATTATGGCAAGATTCAGACAAAGATCCTGAAAACGTTGTTTCTTTTGCAAAGGATGGCACTTATAAAATGATCCTTAAGAAATCTGCCTATAGTTATTTCTTCAGTACAGGAAGATATTCAGTCAACGAAGGAAAAGTCTCCTGCAAAGATAACTTTGTCGAAAGTTCATCCAAGGAGTACACTTTTAGTATTGATACAAACGGAACTCTTCGATTTGAAGGCATTGTATTCAAAAAAGTAGGTGTTGAAGAAAATGCATTAGAAAACAAACTAAATGGTAGAAATCAAAAATATGGTGGCTATACAATGGGTGGTATAGGCTATACATCAGGTGAGGCAAATTATTATGTAAAGTTTACAAACGACTATACTGCCTATAAAGTGTTTGAAAAGGTTTATTATAAGGAACCTTCTAAAAATAGTTCTAAACAGACTTTAATGCATTATGTTTATTTTGACAACCATCTATACTTGGCCGAAGAAGACCATTCATATTCACCTAAATATGTAGTTGATTTGAATGAGTCCAATTGTTTCTACTATATTAACGAGAAGGGAGAAAAAGTTTTGCCTTAGGGATTCTTTAATCTTGTCAGTGTATAAAAGTGAAGAGTAATGAAGAACAAAATATAAAGATTATGAAAAAACTTATCTTAGGTTTCTGCTTAATTGCAATGCTCGCTTCTTGTGGTAGCAAGAATGAGCAATGGGAATACAAAGTAGTAAAGGTTGCAGGACACGATGCAGAAATTGCTGCAGATTTCGGCACCCTGGTGTTCGCAGATCAGACTGCAATGTTGAACAAGATGGGTAAGGAAGGTTGGGAACTGGTCAGTGCTTACACAGAAACAGGTACAGCCTTTCCAAACTTCGGTAACTCTGAATACGTCACAGGTATCAGAGACAATACTAGAACTGCTGTCGTCAACTTCGTTTTCAAAAGAATCAGCGACGGCAAGGAAGAGGTAAAAAAGCCAGCAAAGAAAAAATAATAAGAAGAAATGAGATACACTGTAGTATTCATATTAACAGCATTGATTCTGTCGTCTTGTTCCCATAAGAACGAGGCGATGGAACTTTCTCGTAATTTCTTCACATCGTTGTCAGATACCACTTATGGAAAGCCAAATGATTTCTATCCACTATATGACAGCTTGCATATAGAGGCAAAATCAGATGCTGTGGACATAGAAGAGTCTGGCATCACTGTGAAAAATGATACGATAACAGTTCGCTGCTATAACAATTATACTGATGCAACAGGCACATTCAAGCAGGACAGTATAACTTTGTTTATCGCTAAAGACAAAGAATCCTCCTGGTATATCTATGACTCAAAGGGGCTGATCACAATGGATGAAGATCAGGAATGGTTCGGCAGAGCGACTGGAGCACTTGGAAAGAAGCAACTCAATGATGTAGCATTGGCACAAAGATTGAGCAAACTAAGTGATTTGATAAGTACAAAGTACTGGGACACGTGGGCAGAACTGAGAACTAAAGTCAAGATAGTCAACTGGTCATGGGAAACAAGTTATGATGGAACCGCTCATGGAGATGCTCGCATAGTGAATACACTTCCCTACTCTATCTCCGGTATCAAGTATCTTGTAACGTATTATGACAGGAGTGGCAATTTTATGGCTGAGGATGATGGCAGAGTCAGCAAAACGCTGAATCCGAGTGAGAAATACAACTTCACATTCTGGAGTTCGAATGCCAAATACCCAACGACCGCCAATCTCAGGCTCGATTTCTCGGACAAAACAGTTCTTGAACTGATGAAAGAGAAGACATATACAGGAAAAGAATTTGCCGAGTTTATCAAAAAGAAATAAGTTTAATCAAAGACAGACAATGAAAAAGATAATCGTTTTATTCATGCTGGTGATGGCAACCATCGGTGTACATGCCCAGTTTTCTATAAGCAATTCTACTCAGCGAAGAGTAATTGTCGCTTATGAACTTGGAAGCGATGGTTATTACAAAAAAGTAACCAAGAAGTCGGTTGAGCGTGTTGACAATATTGTAGGCAGCTATGCCTATGACAAGAAAGCTCAAAATCTGTATGTCATAACGCCAAGCAGTAATATTGTGATCACCCTTACCAAGGACTACGCCAAGATCATCAAGAAGAACAAGTCTATCCCCCAAGTAGCAGAGGATGAACTTGATGTGCTCGTTCAAAAAATCTCCAAGCAGTTGGATGATAAATATACTGCACTAAATGAGGCACGAACAAAGCATATTCATGACTCCATAGCTAAAGCGAAGGCTGACTCCATTGAAATAGAGACGCTTAAAGCTAAAAGATTCGCCAAGCTGAAGAAAGAACGTTCAGACTATATGGAAACTCACAACTGGAGAATGGTGCCTACAGGAAATAAGTCTCTGTATTGTGATGAATGCGAGAAATCATTTTCAGAAGATTCATTATTCACTATTGGAATCAAAAATGATACCATTTATTACTTCACAAGAACTGATGGAAGACTGGGCTACACATATATAACAGGACATAAAAGTGAACTAAGCCAAAATCTGAAAGAATACAGTCCTTTCAGGTATCACTATGAAATATTCAAAGATAGCCTTACAGATGAGTCAGAGGATTATGACATGATTACAAATGAACTGTCGTACCATTATCTTGACGAGTATGTCAAGCGTCTCAAAAAGAGAGCACCTTACGGCTTCTTTACTGATTGGGGATGGGATTCAGAATATTCATGTATATCATTCCATTTCAACTACATGAATACCAACAGAAATACGATCAAATACATCGATGTATATTTCAAGGTAACCAACGATGTTGGCGATTTGAGGAAGACCGGCCATTTCCAGGGCACTGGACCACTTCGAGAGTTTGAATCAGCAAGTTGGGAATGGGACACTTCCTATTATTATGTGTCTGGAGACGCTTCAAATATGAATATCACCAAGGTGATACTGACATACATGAACGGTACTAAGAAAGTATTAACAGGCAAATTGCTTGTGTTTGAATAAACTATAGGGAGTTTTCGAGCAATTCACGAACATACTTCAGAAGGATGACAGGGTCAAACACCTTGCCATCCTTTTTTGTTGTCAGGTGCAGATGAGGACCAGTTGACATGCCGGAACTTCCAGATACCCCAAGCACCTCTCCTGCATTGACAAACATCCCCTTTGAGACCCAGAAAGCAGAAAGATGGCAATAGCTGATGGTATAGCCAGCAGTTCTGACTGTGACATACTTACCTGAGCGATTGTCATGGCCAACGCCAGTCACTTCCCCTGGAAACATGGAAAACACTTTCTCGTATTGAGCTGCCAGATCCACGCCGTTGTGCATGATGGTCTTGTGCTTCACCGGGTGATTACGCATTCCAAATCTTGAATTGATCTGAATGTTTTTCAACGGAAATGAAGCCCGAAGATAAGGAAGAACATCTTGGGAAGATTCTGGAGGCAGAGAATCAGACTTCATCACAGAGTCCACAGAAGCAACATGAGCTGTTTCTTGTGGGCTCTTCTTTTTAGATATACTATGCTTCTTCACATACCCAATCGTATTGAATTGGGCATGTGAAGGAGTCTTTGTAAGCATCATTATCAGTATCAATATGAGTGTCTTTATTGCTTTCATGTTGCAAAGGTAATCAGACTCAACCTAACAACACGAAAGAAGTTACCTCTTCCCTATTATATCTAACTTTATTTATGTTTATAGTATGATAATTGAAGAATAATCATACTACTTTCATAACTATCTATAAAACTTTGATGATACTAACGTACATGTTTAACTTCTTCTATATCTACAATGTAACTTTGTTGTCGGTTTGGCTTTAAGCGCAGTCTGAATAAGACCTGTCATTAGGTAAGCCACCAAATAAAAAACGAATAAAACAGAAGCAAATGAATTACAATTTCGATGAGAACGAGATGCCTTATGGCATCCTTGAACGTTTCGGACTCACCCAGGCAATGATTGATGACTTGCCGACCGATGTCCTCCAGAACATCTACAATGGCCGCAAGTCGCCAGTCCTTCCAGTTCATATCACAGCCGATGATGGTGAGGAAGTCAAGGCACGAACCAGATTCAGCCTGGTAAGAACAGCCGAAGGTGGCGTTGATGTGCTCTTCTACCCACAGCTCGATGAGTTAGACTTGAAACTCTTCAACGAGCAGCAGGAGAAGAACCTTGTTGCAGGAAAGCCTATCGTCGGTCATTTGGAGAGCAACGAGGTTGGCAAGGAACTCGGCAGTAAGTGTTTCTTCCAGCTTGATCCTGAAAGCAAGCAGGTACTCAGTGTTCCAACACCAGTCATTGGCAGAAACATCCAATATGTAGCAGACCGATACCACCTCACTGGCGCAGAGATGCAGAAGTTGCAGAACGGAGACATCCTTACCATCGTAGAGGATGACGAGGAACAATCCATCGGTATCGACCTCAACTCCAACACAGGCATCCGTTTCGCAGCAGGCAACGAACTTGTCTGGAAGCGAGAAGCCAAGCGTGACTGGGATAAGTTCAATTTCGGCATCTTCGGCTGTTGGGCTATGGATGAAGACGGCAATCTCGACTACATTCCAGAAGAGAACTACACCGAAGAGATGTGGAATGAACAGAAGAAACTGGGTATGCGCATGATGCAGCGATAACCCAAAGTATTAACCCATAAAACAAGATTTCATGGCAAATGTAAAGTACTATCCAGAAGACGTGCTCGTGGAGAAAGTCCAGAGCGGAGAATACGGCTGGCTTGACTACATCAACCACCACTCACCTGAATGGCAAGAGGAATACACAGCCTTCTGCAAAGAGAAGGATCTCATTGTCAATGAGGAATCGGCAGAGGAATTTGTCGATTGGAAGGGCGAGCAGATTGAAGCTGGCGAATAATCACACAGTACAGAATCAATAAACAGCATTAGAATATGTCAATCAGATCAAATGCATTACCAGTAGGCAGAGACCTGGCACCTGAGCTTCAGGAGATTCTCAGAAAAAATGGTATGCAAGCACATATCATCAGACAAGGAGAAGGTTATCAGTTGGCCGTTCAAGGTCACGATTCCCCTCTGCTGACCTATGCCATCACAGCACAACAGCACAGAGCCTTGGTTGACTGGGGAGCAAACTCAGCCAACAAGCAAGCCTACAACACCGTGGCAGAACTCGTGAAGAATGATTTCTACATGCCACGTGACTTCGTACATGCCCGAAATGCCAATGGACGTGTTGCCATGGGACTTCACGGCTACCGCATAGGCGTTGGCGAATACGGCAGACTTCCTTGGAACAGACGCTATGCCCACATTATGATGGATCCATATCACGGAAGATTCCTCGGTTGGACTCCACGATGCCAGGAAGGATTCCACATGCGCAGAGTTGGAGGTGCCATGTTCATGCAGGGTGCTCCGATCGTACCAGAACGTCCTGACGGCAGAATGAAGCCGGGCGAGTTGCAGAATGGCGGTTATGGCTTCTATTATAAAGGTGGTCAGCAAAACATGGTACAGCAACCATCGCAAGATGTGTTGGCAGACCTGCAATCAGTCATTACCCCTGTAGTGGTTCGTCCACGTCCCAAGGAACCTGCCAAGCCATACAACGAACTCATCACCTCCAAGGTTTATTTCAGCAATGACAAATGGCAGGAGTGTCTTTCGTCTCATGGCATCATCGTAGATGCAGCCAACAAAACACTCACCATCCAGTCCACTGCCACCAAGCAGGACTTTGTCTATGACCTCACTGAGGATGAAGTGAAGAAACTGACCAACAATTCCATCAAGCAAGTACCTGTCCAGAACCGCATTGACATCATCAACAATGCCATCAGGAACGATTTCCAGGACAAACTGACGATGGATATGCTCAATTCTAAAGAGCAGATCAGCCTGAAACTCAAACCAGATATAAAGGCAGAACTCAACAATCGCCAGCAGATGGTGATTGACCAGTCGCTCCCAGCTAATGGCGACCAGATTACTATCGAGCCAGAAGACCGCAGTGTTGCTCATGTAGATGGCAACAGCCTGTATGAGCAGAACGAAAGCAAGAGATGGTTCCGTGAAGGCAAGCATGGCAGAGAGGTTCAGGTTGATGACATCAAGGTTGAACCAGTGCGTAATGAGCAGGGAGAAATCCAGAAGGATGAGAAAGGCAACGCCAAGTATCGCATGACAGCCGTCATCAATGGAGAGAGCATCAGCCATGAGATTACCCAAAAGCAGTATGACAAGTTCATGGCTATCGATGACTACCACCGCATGAAACTCTTCTCCCACATCTTCAAAGAGGTGGATATGAAAACCATCCCTGGAGAAGGCAAGAACATCGGGGCTCAGATTGGAGGAGCTCTCCTTGCAGGACTTGCCGTGATGAGTGAACTGGGCAGAGACCGTCCAGCACCGGCAGTATTCGTAGAACACCATCATGACCATGCCCATGGGCCACATGTCTATTTCAAGGGCAGCGTGGATTCACCGCAAGACCTTGCTTCACGAGCCTTCGATGCTGGACTCAATGCAGGAGAACACGGTGTAGGCTTAGGTCATGGCAGATAAACAACAATTCACATTCAAGAGATGACAGACGAACAGACATTTGCAGACTACAGAAACCGTCTTAACATCAAGGACGTATTGGAGGACGCAGGCTACACGTTTTACAAGCGTGATGGCTTGCGCTATCCTGCGTATGTACGCCTGGACAGCGACGGAAAAAGAATCAGTGGTGACAAGTACATTGTCATGCCCAACAAGAACTGCTGTTTCCAGCCGCCAACCATCAAGCTCTACTCTGTTACCTCCTTCATTTGGGAGCATCCTGACCTTTTCAAGGAGTACAAGAATGGCATGAAGGAATCAGCCCTTGTCCATAAGGTCTGCCAACGCCTGCTAAACATTCCGGTAGAACATCGGAGTCAGGACGTACATAATCCAACGGTCAACAGCAAGCCATTTGACATCAATGACTACAAGATTGACCGTTTCAATCCTAAAGACTTCGGGTCACAGAAGCCGTTCTACGCCTTCTTCAAGTCAAGAGGAATTGATTTCGCCACCCGTTGTGCCTTCCATCACAGTTTCTTCCTCGCATCGAAAACCACCAAGGATGGCAGCATCTATAAGAATCTCTCCTTCCCTATGCACATTCCTGGGCAACCAGAAAGATGTGTAGGGTTAGAGGAAAGAGGCTATCCTCGCAAGGATGGTTCTGCCCGAAAAGGCATGGCTACCGGCACCAACGCCAGTGAAGGATTATGGATGGCAAGTCCCAAGCAAACGGCACTTCAGAATGCCCGTATTGTGCTTGTCTTTGAAAGCGCATACGATGCCATGGCATTTTACCAGCTGCAGATGCGCAAGGAATCAGGATTAGACCAGCGTGAACGGCAGGATCTGAAAGCCGGAGTCTATGTCTCTACTGGAGGTAACCCAAGCTATGGGCAGATACAAGGATTGCTGAAAGCAGCACCCCAAGCCACCTTCCACCTTGGCTTTGACAAGGATGTGGCAGGAAAGCAGTTTGTGGCAAACTTCGAGGATATAGCAAGCAAACAGAGTCCGGTTGCACCGGGAAATGTACCTGCTGACATGAGAGAGTTCATGGAAAGCTTCGACAAACAGCCGAAGACCATCAAGGAACTGTTAAGTTTCAACGATGAGAACTACAGCCTACTTCCCCATGAGCTCAAACAGCTATACCTGGTTTACGATTCAGCAAAAGAAGAGGCATTGGAGTATCACTACTCTCCCTTTTTGTGTAAAGAAGACAAGCAGGAAGCCGCTGACAAGATGAACAAAGCGTTCAAGGACTTTAAGGATGCACTGCTACAGAAGCTCAACCTGCACGAAGACCAAGACCTCACTCCCGTGAAGATTATTCGGGAAGAGCCATCGGAAGGCTACAAGGACTTCAATGACGAGCTTTTGGATAAGAAACAGTTCTCTATGACCGACGTAGTAGAGACCGCATTTGATGAGAACGGTGTGGACTTGACCTTTGAACGGCAAGAAGAGAACGAGGAAACCAAACATCATGGATTTAAACGATAATGAATATGGCAGACCCAATCAGACGATACAACATCATCACCCTACGCCCTCACTGGGCGCAGTATATCATCTCGCAAGGGATGTCGTTCATCATCAGCTGTGCCCTGTTCCTTGTTGCCGGTCACGACAGCATCACCTACAAGATGCCTTTCGTGGTGCTTGGAGGTGTGATGACCTGCATCATGCTCTATAGATGCTTATATCTCTACAAACTCAGATACATCATTACCTCTGAACAGCTCATCATCCAGCATGGAGTACTGACAAGAACCAGTGACTACATAGAGCTGTACCGAGTGGTGGATTTCAGCGAGAACCGTGACATTCTGGAACAGTTGTTCGGATTGAAGACAGTATGGATATTCAGCGGCGACCGCTCCAATCCCAAACTGGACATCTACGGTGTGAAGGAAAGGTTGGACGTGGTGAGAATCATCCGTGAACGTGTAGAATACAACAAAAAGAGAAAAGGCATATATGAAATTACCAACAGATAACAGAAGAAGCAAGGTTGTTGCAGCCATTGCCTTGGCGTTAATGCTACTGCCTACTATAGCTCATGCTCAGGTTGCCTCCAGCAATCCATTGGAGTATGTTGCCTTGGCTGAGGGAAACGAGCTTATCAACGGTCAGATTAAAAGCCAGATAGAAGATCAGCAGAAGACCGCATTCCTGCAGAACACCATCGCAGCCGAGTTCTCCCAGATTCACAAATGGGAAAAGAAGTATAACAGCTATCTGAAAACGGCATCGGGTTATGCTTCCACCTTGAAAGCCTGCACCTCGCTCTATGACGACGGTGTGAGGATCTTCATCAACTTGTGCAATCTGAAAAAGGCTATTGCAAGCAATCCACAGGGCATTGTGGCAACCGCAAGCATGAATAACCTCTATATAGAGACCGCCACAGAGCTCGTCACGGTATATACCACTTTAAAGGATGCCATAGCCAAGGGCGGCAACGAGAATATGCTCACTGGTGCAGAACGAAGCAAAACCATCTGGGAACTGAACGACCGTCTGGCACAGTTCAACAAGAAGCTGTCAAGGCTATGTCTCAGCATCAGATACTATACCATGGCCGATGTCTGGAACAATGTCACGGCAGGAATGCTCGACCGGAGCAATGCCGAGATAGCCAGTCAAGCCCTTGGTAGATGGCGCAGATGTGCCAGAGTTGTAACACCATAAGAAAGATTATTTGAGGATAACATTTATGAAACGTCTCTATGCTCTCATATTACTTCTCTTTTCTCTCATCCTTCCCTTTGATGGGCAGGATGGGAGTTTTCTCCGTGCCCAGGGCAATGACCCTGTTCTGGCAGGTATGATATTCCAATATACCGACAAAGCCAAGAAAGAGTTGAAGCAACAGGAACAGATGATGCAACTTGTATCTACAGGCCATATATGGATCAAGGAAGAGGTAGAAGGTACAACCAACCTGCAGAAGGAGTTCAATAACTATCTTGACCGTTTCAACAGCATCATCTGTTATGCAGCTCAGATCTATGGTTTCTATCACGAGATAGACCGTCTCGTGGCACAACTCGGAACCTACAGCCACCAGCTTAGCCATCAGACGACCAATGCTCTGGCCGTGGCTCTATCGGCAAATAGAAATAAGCTCTATCGGGAACTTGTCATGAGCAGTGTCGAGATAGTCAATGACGTTAGGCAGGTATGTCTCTCTAATAACAAGATGACAGAGAAGCAGCGACTGGAGATAGTCTTTGGCATACGACCGAAACTCAAACTGATGAACCAGAAACTCAAACGGTTGATACGGGCAGTGAAGTACACCAGACTGTCAGACGTATGGGCAGAAATAGACTATGGAGCCAGGAGTGAAGTGGACAAACCTACCATTGTACAGCGATGTAAAGAACGATGGCGAAGGAATGCAAGACCTTGAAGTAAAGGTTCAACATAATCAGATAACAAATAACAGTACAATAATTTAGAAATATATAGCATTATGGGTTGGGGTTCATTTTTAAAATCAACTCTCCGATTGGGAGGAAGGATGACCAGTGCAACAGCACACACAGTGGGCAGTGCTGTGCTTCATCCTCAGCAGACCTTGAAAGGCGTAGGTTCTGCCACTAAAAGCGCAGTTGTCGGAGGAAGTCTTGGTTACATTGGTTGGGAGAAACTCACCACGGACAAAAGCGTTGTTGGCATAGTCAGCGATGCCGTCATAGGAGAAGACACCACCAAGAAGATTGGCGACACTGTATCAGGGATTGGCGATGGCGTGAAGGACTTGAAAGATTCCGTTACAGGGCTTTCAGACAACGTAAATGGGGCTATCAGCAGCGTGGATTCCAAGTGGAGCGGTATGTCTGGCTTCCTTAGAGCCATGTTCTCTGGTCATGGCGGTGACATGTTCGGAAACTTCTTCAGCAACATCGGCAAAGGCAACGTTTCAGGTCTCAGCCTTGCAGGACTTGTAGTCTCTGCCCTCCTCGTCTTCGGTCGCTTCGGATGGTTAGGCAAGATAGCTGGAGCCGTTCTCGGAATGATGATGATAGGCAACAATGCCAATCTAAGCAGCCTACTTGGTGGCAACAGTGACCGTAAGGCAAGCAACCACAAGGAAGAAGAAAAGCAGCAAGAAGTAGAACAAACCAATACTGTAAGCAGACGAAGATAACAAACACTATAACAAAGTATTATACAATGCACTATACACAAGAAATGATACTGCATTCCGACAGTGGCTATTGCATGCCATTCGAGGAAAGAAACGGAGAAGTGACCATGTCCCTGGACTACGGCAAACAGAAGCATCCGCACACTGGAGAGTCATTTTTCCATCATGGAGTTGACTTCAAGGTCAAGAACTACCTGCTGTCTGCAGTAGCTACCGGCAAGGTGACAGGACTGGGCAACGATGCCATTCACGGCATCTACCAGATTACCCGATACGGTGACTATGAAGTGACCTATGCCCACCTGAGCAACGTGTTTGCCAACTACGGCAAAGAGGTAAAGGCAGGGCAAGTCATCGCCGTCAGTGCCGACTCCCTCCATGTAGAAGTCAAATACAAGGGCGAAGAACTCAATCCACTGGAGTTCCTCACCATGATCTATAGCAATCTGAAAGTGATGGAACAGAACGGCAAGCCAGGTGCTGCACCTCAGTTCGTTACCCTTGACATGGATGTTCATACCATGTATGACAAAGACCAGAAGGAGATTGAAGCCCTCATGATGCGCTTCTTCCCCGACTACATGAGCGACATGAGCCAAGGCATCTATGCCCTACCAGAGCATACAGAACTTGCACTTCGCAATATCTTCACCATGTCGGCCATGAAGAATTACTTCTATGAAACCCTGCCTTCCATGGCGAATCCATTGGGAATGGGATCAAGAAGTATTCCAATAGCCGAGCGAGTACAGAACCTCCTTATTGGAGATTTCCTCAACTATCTCGCCTTGCGCCATCAGATCTTTCTGTCGAGCATGAGCGCCATCGAAAAAAAAAAGCACAAGACCGGGCAATAGCGACAAGCGGAATAGTTGACCCACTGGCAGAACTGGACATTGATGTTCAAAGCTTCGACATTCCACGCCTGGTCAGCGTCTATCCCGATAAATCGGGAATCAGATGGTGGACTAAGGCTTGGTTCAACAACAGCGAGAAAGGCGAAGCAGCCATTGAGATAGAAAGAAATCTGGCCATCAAGTTCATCAACGACAACATCGAGAAAGACGAATGGCTGGAGGAATATTTCCCGAAACAGATGGAAGTCTATCACAACGCCATCGAACAGACCAGGGAGCAAATCCTCAACCAATTAAACTTGTAAACATAAAGCTATGGTAGAGTCAAAACAGGATAAGATATTCAATACTAAGGTCATACCGATAATGAATAAAGTTCGGAATGACCTACAGAACAAGCTTGCAGACGAGTTGCGGTCAAACTCCAATTCGTTTGCAGGTTTGATGGCAGCAGCTGCTGGACCTGACGGAGGTATGGCATCCATGCAGGCGCAAAATGACACCCTCAAATACACCGGCAAGTGGACATCCAAGACCACCGAAGACTATATTGCGATGGTCAAGAAAGAGTTGAAGCGACAGCATATCACGGTCAATGCCTCCATGGAACAGAAGATGATCGACAAGATGATAAAGGACAAAATACCGAAATCATCCATCGACTACATCATGCGAAAGGCTGCCACCAGTACCATCTTCTACCTACCGCAGGAAGTCGCAAAATCGCCATTGGAGCACAAGATAGACTCGGAGGCAGAGAAGCGGTATAAGCCATCGGTCTGGGAAAAGAACGCTGGTATAGCCCTTGGCTCTGTAACCGACCTTGCCTGTATGGGAGGATTGGGTGGTGGCTTGAAGACAGCCGCCACATGGATTGGAAGCGACATGCTCGTAACCCATGTAGGCGATAAACTCAATGACCGTTCCGATGTTCCCATGATCATTGCACCGGGAAAGGAGGATGAATACAGACGAACGCAGCAGGAAAAGAAGAAACAAGCGGAGCAGAAACCGCAGAACAAGCCACAATCTGAGGAAGCACAGCAGGCAGAACCAACAGCAGGAGTGAACCAATCTGAAGGTGAAGCCAACAACACGCAGCCCGAACAGACTAACATGAACGGTTGGCAAGGGCTTCTCACGTCATTCGGCCTCAACGGTATCAGCGATATAGGCCATAATCTTGGCTATGTATTGGCCATGCTTCCAGATATGCTCGTCGGCATGTTCACTGGTAAGACCAAGTCCATCAATATCAAGGACAACATGATGCCTATTGCAAGCATTGTTGCAGGTATGTTTGTCAAGAACCCGATTCTCAAAATGGTACTTATAGGCATGGGAGGCATGAATCTTCTCAATAAGGCAGGACATGAAGCCTTGGACAACTTCAAGGCACAGGATCATCCGCAACATGCTGGTGGCAGAGTCAACTATCGCATCTATCCCGAAGAGCCTCTGAATGCACGCATCCAGAATCCGGAGATAAGAGCCAACTGCCTGATAGCAAACATTGACAGAGTGCCCTGCACCATAGCTCTTCCTGAAAGAGTTGTGGATGCCTACCGTCAAGGAGCACTGCCTCTCAACACCCTTGCTAATGCGGTGCTGGCCAAGAACGACCAGATGCGACAGATAGCATCCGAGAAATACGAGGCTGGCGAACGACAGACAGTCATTGAGAGACCACTTGCTCAAAGATAACATAGAACAAAGATGAAAAGATACTGGTATAAGTTCCGTGTCAAATACGGTAAAACCCTTGACACCGGAAAGAACAAGAAAGTCAGTGAAGAATACCTGGTAGATGCCGAGAGCTTCACCGAGACAGAGAAACGTGCCACCAAAGCTGCAACAGAGCTTATCGGTACCAGAGACTTCGACATCACGGCCATCTCACGTGAACCTATCACGGAGATTCTGAAAGAAGACGAGAATGAAGGCAACCACTGGTACAAGACCGTCGTCTCCCTTGTCACAGAGGATGAAGACACTGGCGTAAAGAAGTTCTCACCACAGACCATCTACGTCAATGCACCTTCGACAAAGGAAGCAGACCGCATGCTACGTCAGCACATGAGCAGCAGTGTGACAGAGTGGGAAATCAAATCCATAGCCGAGACCAAGGTTCTTGGGGTTCTTGGCTATAAGCAATGATCACAAAAACATCATATCCATGACAGAAAAGAATCAGCAAGAAAAGATGGCTGCAGAACGTCAGGTGGAACTGTTCACCAAGGCGTTCGGGAAAGCCAAGGAAGATAATGGCATTTGGCTGGACAACAACGGTCGCAAGGCTCCTGGACTCTACCTGAAGCATTTGCAGGTATCAGCCTTCAATGCCATCATCTTAGGAATGCACGCCGCTCAAAACGGCTACAAGACCAACCAATATACGCTTTTTTCGGAAGCGAAGAAGCGTGGTGAGTCTGTTCAATCAAAAGAGAAAGGAGTACCATTCCTCTGGTACAACTGGAACGAGTATGTCAACAAGCACAACCCTGAGGACAAAATCAGCCGTGCAGACTACCAGGCTCTCCCTTCAGACAAGCAAGCTGACTACAAAGGAATCAGAAGCCGTGAAGTCAGAGCCTTGTTCAATATCGAGCAGACTACCCTACCCATGGTTGACAAGAGCGCCTTTGAAGCAACAGTACAGGAATATGGCAGGTTGAACGACCGAAAGGATGTAGAGTCAGCCTCCACTGCCATTCGCCAAGGTGTAGAAAAGCTTCTGGAAAAAGCACGTGAGAACATGGTCGAAATCCGCAGTGACTCTACCGGTGTAGCACATTACGACAGCAAGAAAGACATTGTCTTCCTGCCCAAAGCATCTTCCTACGAACACTATGAGGATTATGCCCGTGATGCAGTATCGCTACTTGTTACAGCCACTGGCCATGGGCAGCGACTGGCTCGTGAAGGTATGGTAACGAAGAACGGAAAGGTCTCTGCAGAGGATTCCATGAAGCAGGAGCGTCTGGTCACAGAGGTTGCCACCGCCGTAAAACTCCAGGAATTGGGGATCTCAGCCAAACTCTCCACGGAAAGCATGGCTATGACCGACTATTGGGCAAGAGAACTGAAAGAGAACCCTTGTCTCATTGATATACTGGAGAGGGATGTCAACAATGCCGTGGATATGCTCCACAAGGCAGAACGTGGTGAAAAGGTTGAATTGAACAGCAAGACAGCCAGAAATCAGGCAGATGCCATCAAGAGCATCCTTCCAAAGCACTACTATGTGGCTGACGAGATCAAGACCCTTCCCAACAAGTCCACCAAGGAGTTTGTCCTCGTAAAGGACGCAGAGGGCAAGATGGCAGATGTTGTCCTTCCGGAAGGTGCATCGCTGGGTATGGATAGCGACATTCCTGGTATGAAGAAAGGTCGTATCGAACATGCCCTGCAGAAGGAAGGCTATGAAACCGTCACCTTCTACAATGTTGATGGTTCCATGGGCTACCGTCCTGACGACAGTTTCTTTGACGGCAAGGCAGTCTCTGTAGCCAGACTCAACAACTGGAGTCTGGAGACCATCACCCTGCTTGATGTCTCAGATGCTGTGAAACGCTCTGGAGCCGTGGACTTCGACAAGATCCTGATGCTGCGTGACGATGAAGGCAAGTGGGCACTCTATCTGAAGCCTGAGAATGAAAAGGCTTTCAGCGTATATCCAGACAAGGCCGATGTCAACCTGTTCTTCACCACAGTAAAGCAAGGAGACGAGGAACTCACTGACACCATGCGCCAGGACATGGCACAGAAATACTACATGGAAGCTTCCAATAAGCCGGAAATGAAGGTTGACCTCTTCAAGAGCAACGTTCCTGCCGAAGAGGTGGACAAAATCCAACGTGTCAACATCTTCAAGACCAAAGAGACGGACAATCAACCGAGTGTCATCCTCTGTATGCCTACAGTGAATGGAGAAAAGCTCAAACCTCGTGAGATTTCACCATCCCAGTGGCAACGTATGTGGCTCGCCGAGAACATGCAGGACTACAAGAAACACCTTGCAGCCAGTCTTTTTGCCGATGTACTGCGCAAAGACCGGACCGATGCGGTAGCCGTAGGCACTGAAAAATCGGAGCAGGAAGCCCAGAGCAATGAGGTGAAGCAGAACACCGCTCAGCAAGAGGAAGACAAGGCTACGGAGGAACAGAAAGAGGAAACTCCAGAAAAGAAAGAGCAGAAGCAGAAGGAAGAAAAGGCAAAGGAAGAGAAGACGAAGGCAGAGACAAAGGCTGCCGTTGTAGCAATGACTCCGATGTTAAAGCAATTCTACGAGCTAAAAGGCAAACATCCTGATGCAGTGTTACTTTTCCGTTGTGGAGATTTCTACGAGACCTATTGTCAAGATGCCGAGAAAGCTTCAAAAATCCTGGGCATCACGCTTACCAAGAGTTCCCATACCAAGGATGCAGACGGCAAGCCTCTGGCCATGGCTGGGTTCCCATACCACGCTCTCGACACCTATCTGCCGAAACTCATCCGTGCTGGAGAACGGGTTGCCATCTGCGACCAGTTGGAAGCCCCCAAACGTGCCACAGAGGAAATTTCCCCCTCCAAGGTAGAGAACCCTCAACAGGAACAGAATAATTCATCAGGAATACACAGATAACATGTAATCATCATGTCAAGGAATCAAGAATATGTAGAACAATATGCAGAGTATGCCATGGAGCAGATGCGCCGATATGGCATACCTGCTTCTGTCACACTTGCACAAGGCATCTGCGAGAGTGCAAGCGGACAGAGCGAGTTATCCCGAAAGGGAAACAATCATTTCGGCATCAAGGCTACTTCCGGTTGGGTTCAGAACGGAGGCAAGTACCTCGTATATACCGATGACCGTCCTAACGAGAAGTTCTGTCAATACGCTTCTGTTGGCGACTCATACGAGCATCATTCCCAGTTTCTGAAAGGAAACAAGAGATACAGCTCGCTCTTCAAGCTATCCCCCGATGACTACAAGGGATGGACAAACGGACTGCAGAACTCCGGTTATGCCTCCAACAAGAAGTACGCTTCAAGTCTTCAAAGCATCATCGAGAAGAACAACCTGCAGAAGTATGACCAGATGGTCATGAAGGAGATGAAATCGCAAGGAAAATCCTTCGGTACCGAAGCCAATCCTCGTCAGCAAGGAGAACAAAGCAGCCAGAAAACGAGTGTTTCAAAGCCTGCGGAGAGTGAAAAGTATTCCTATCCCTTGAAGAGAAACGACTTTATGCTCGTCACCTCACCTTTCGGTATGAGAAAAGATCCGCTCAATCCGACCAACACGCAAATGCACAAGGGCATCGACATTCAAGCCAAGCATGACAATGTACTGGCAACGGAAGACAAGGGCAAGGTCACTCAGGTCAACAACAATCCGAATACTGCAGGTGGTCTGTCAGTCACTGTAGAATACAACAGAAATGACGGCAGCAAGTATCAATGTACCTACATGCACCTGAGCAGCATTGCCGTCAAGACTGGCGATAATGTAAATGCCGGTCAGCGATTAGGCGTAACTGGCAATACGGGAACCAGAACCACTGGTGAGCATCTGCATTTTGGGGTGAAAAGTATCTCTTCGGATGGTAAGGCACGGGATATAGACCCAGCAGCATATCTTGCAGAAATCTCTCAAAAGGGAAACATCCAGTTGCAGACTCTCCACAACGGCAAGGACATCACCGCTCAGTACAAGGTTAGCAATCCTGCCTCACAAGGCGAAGTGACTGACACGGCACAAAGTCCTGAAGACTGGATGAAGAAGCTTCTGTCATCTGAGGACAGCGGAGTGAAAATGCCAGGCGATGACCCTGTCATTGAGATGGCTATGACCATGTTCACCTCTCTCATGGCACTTGCCCTGCAGATAGACAACAAGAGCGAAGAAGAGAAAATGCAAAAAGTGACCGACTCGGTTGTCAGCAAGAGCATCGACCTCTCCTCGCTCCTTCCCTCTTATAAAGCCTGTTCCGTGAACATTCAGGATGGTAAGCCTTATCTCCATGTAGATAACGGAACCATTCAGTTTACAAGAGAAATGACCCAGGCAGAAATGACAAAGCTCCAGCAGACGCTCGGCAATGCCAATCTGAGCGATGAAGACAAGCGAAGAGGTGTTGCTTCTATCATCCAGGCAGCGACTGTATCTCAGCAGATGTCACAGAACTATCAGAAAGGCGTTGACAATCAGCAGGACAGACAGGAATCTGTTCAAATCAAATAATGAAGTAAAACAATAAGCCAAGTTTATTATGATTAAATGTAATGTAACCGTATGCGGCACGGTATGTCGCCAGGCACAGATGCGTACCAACAAGGAAGGTAAGCAGTTTATCTCTTTTGGAATCAGCGTAGTGGTTCAAGCCAAGACCGGTATCAACAAGACTGTAGAAATCAGCGTAGCCAAGGATGGTGACAACCAGGCTGAACTGGTCAACTATCCAGTAGGTTCCCGTATCGAGGTGGCAGGAGTTCTCCAATTCCATAAAAAAGGCGATGCGCTTTACCTCAATCTCTCGGCTTCGGGAGTGAATACATTCAATGCTGGAAGCCAGGACGCAATCACCGGCACCATCGAGTTCAGAGGAACTATCGGTAAGCAGGTTGAGGTGAAGACTGACAAGAAGGGCAAGCCTTATACCCTATTCTCTGCCTACAGCAGCGAGAAGGATGGCGACAACTATGCCTACACTTGGATTCGTTTCATGCAATTTGACACCACAAAGGCAGACTGGGTACAGGCTAAGGCTGGCATCAATGCCAAGGGTGATTTGCAGGTGGGAGCCTACAACGACCGCCTTGACCTTACTTGTCGTATCACCGAGCTTACTCCATGGGATAAGAAAGCTACATCCACCTACCAATAATGAATGATTATGGCTGATTACAAGAAATATAATACTGATGGCCGTAGCAGTGAAGACCGGGCTTTGGACAAGTTCGCCGAGATGATGATTGAGAAGATCAACACTTTGCAGAACGACTGGAAGAAGCCTTGGTTCACTGAAGGTTCCCTGACATGGCCTAAGAACCTGTCAGGGCGTGAGTATAACGGTATGAACGCCCTGATGCTCATGATGCACTGTGAGAAGCAGGGTTATAAGTTGCCTGTGTTCTGCACCTTCGACAGAGTGGCCGGTCTGAACTTCAATAAGGACAAGCAAGGAAAAAGACAGCAGGTTAAGGACAACAATGGTGAAGCTTTGCCTCAGGTGACAATCCTCAAAGGCGAGAAGAGTTTCCCGGTTTTCATCACGACTTTCACCGTTGTGAACAAAGAGACAAGGGAGAAAATCAAATACGATGACTACCGCCTGATGTCCGAGGAGCGACGCAAGGAGTATAACGTATATCCTAAATTGCAGGTTTACAATGTGTTTAATGTGGCGCAGACCAACTTGCAGGAGGCTCGTCCGGAACTCTACAAGAAGCTGGAGGCAGCTGCAGGAGTGAACAGACCTTTGAATCATGGTGATGACTTCTCTTTCCCTGCCATGGATAAGATGATCAAGGAAAACGGATGGATCTGTCCTATCAAGCCTGTCTATGGTGACAATGCCTACTACAGCATTTCGAAGAATGAGATTGTCATTCCTGAGAAACGCCAGTTCAAGGATGGAGAGTCCTTCTACACCAATCTCGGACATGAGATGGCTCACTCTACGGGTTCAGAGAACCATTTGGGCAGATTGAAGCCTGCATCTTTCGGAAGCGCAGAATACGCCCGTGAGGAACTGGTTGCCGAACTGAGTGCCGCCCTGGTAGCCCAGCGTTTCGGTATGACCAAGCACTTGAAGGAAGACAGTGCCAGTTATCTGAAAAACTGGCTTGATAGCTTGAAAGAATCGCCAGAGTTCATCAAGACTACGCTTACCGATGTGAAGAAGGCTTCTCACATGATCAACCAGCATATTGATGCCATGCAGCTGAAAATAGACCAGGAACAAAGTCAAGAGGCTGAGCAGAAGCAAGAGAAAGCTCCAACGATGTATTACGCTTCAGTGGCGTATCTCCAGACTACCGATGCTACAGACCGTCTCGACAAGTTCAAAAATGATGGCGATTACAATGCACTCCTCACCGAGGCTAAGGAATACGACCAGGGTGATGCCCCTGATTTGTCCAAAATCAATCTCTCACCGACAAAATACCGTGGTGATGATCTCCTTGTGGAGGATGAGCATTATGCTGTTGTATATAATCCGACAGTTGGAGGTACATACGATGTGATGCGCAAGGTAAGCGCAGAGGAAATCAAGGATAACATCATCCGCTACGGTCTTCCAGAGGATGCAACTGATGACGTGAAGGAAGTTGCCAAGCAAATGGAAAAAGAAGAGGTTGTTGCTCAGGAAGAAGAGCAGCACTACCATCGAGGACGATAATTTATCCCATTCAATTAAAGACAGTCACTTTGTTGGCTGTCTTTTTTGATGTTATAAATATGGGGAATTACTTTTAAGCAGTATTGTAAGAACAGCAATAAAAACGAGTGCGCTCCTACCGAATCTATAAAAATGTCACTCAATGTCCCCCAAGATGTCCCTCAAGATGTCACCCAAGGTTTCAATTAAGAAATTGCTTAATG
>ERZ1026852.656-NODE-656-length-20814-cov-5.181271_pt1 | contig 20814 bp, 20 predicted proteins | sample MGYA00380156_ERZ1026852 | MGnify/ENA primary metagenome ERZ1026852 (study PRJEB33269, sample SAMEA4719792) | human gut metagenome | biome: human-associated habitat; feature: organic feature; material: feces | place: Cameroon | collected 2013-10 ...
TGATACTTAACATCCTGTATCAACCCCTCTATACCTTCTCTGATAATAATCCATCGTCCGATACCTAATCACATCCCTCATCTGATCTACAAACACCGGATTATCAATCACATCTTGCAGCTTCTCGCTAAGTGCCAGCGCACATCCATCACGTTTCACGAAGAATCCTTTTCCAGATTCCTGCAAGAAGTGTACTGGCATTTTCAGAATCTTATTTATATGCTCTTTATCTGAAATCGCCATGTACTTCTCATAGGTCATATCCTTGTCCAAGTCCTTCCAGTTTGTTCCGGTTGAGAAGAACTCTTTCCAGCTTTCAAGCAACTGTTGCTCCGTAACTTCCATTCGGATGTCTCCATGATTGTAAAATGCCATAAGCACCGGCATCTTATAGACTTTTGACATCTTTGTTGTCTCAATCAAACAGACAAATTTGTAACCTTCTCCCTGTAAAAATTCCTTTTCTTCTTCTGATAACTCATTCAAATTCTTTTTATAATCCAAATAAAAATTGAATGGATTCTCCTTAGAATGCTGCATCGCTAACTGATATACGTCATCATCCATATATGTAAATAATTCCAGTCTGGACGGTGATTTATCAAGCAGATTCTTCACACGATAATATTCATTGCGTATGCAATCCTTTACCCGCAGGGTACGTTTATCCATCTCCGCGAAAAGATCAATAAGTTCCAGATCAAAATCAATCATGCAATCATCTGGAAAATCTGTCCGATCCGCTGGATTGTATGTCTTTGTCTCTGAAAACGTCTTTCCAGTCAGTAAGAATCGTACACGTCCAGCTTTCTCATAATTCCCGATAAAATCAAGGACATTCAGATACTCTTTGCCCATGCTCTTTCGAAGTCCCCTGCCAAGCTGCTGCAGGAAAACAATTGGTGATTCCGTTGGGCGCAGGAACATTACCATATCAACAGCAGGTATATCCACGCCTTCATTGAACATATCGACAGAGAAAATCACTCTGATCTCGCCCTGCATCAGTTTTTGGATTGCTATACTTCTATCCTCTGTGTACTCTCCATGTGCATCGCTATACACCGCCACCGAAGGAATGCCACGTCTGCAGAATTCCTTTGCCATATCCTTTGCATGCTCCTTCGAACAGCAGAACCCTAATGCACGCTTCGAGCCGTATTTACAATAATTTTTATAAATCAATTCATACCGACGTTCATTTCCGATATATGTTTTATTCAATTCCCTGTCATCATATTTTCCCCGCACCTGATGCAATTGCGAATAATCTGTCTTATCGAAGATTCCATAATAATGAAACGGTACCAGCATCCCCTTATTAATCGCATCTTTGAGTGAAATCTCATATGGCACGTTATAATCACAGATTTCATAGATGTTCCTGCCATCCATGCGTTCCGGAGTTGCAGTCAATCCAAGCAGAAACTGTGGTTTGAAATATTCCACAATCTGCATATACTGATCATTTACTGCATGGTGGAATTCATCTATGACCACATAATCAAAATAATCCTTTGGAAAATACGTTTCATTTAGATATTCGGATTTGCCTAAGGTTGCAACTGACGCAAATATCACAGATTTATCTGTGCATTTCTCATTGCCATCGAAAAATCCATAGTCATCTGATTTTCTGACATTTTGGAATGAGTTTGCCGCCTGTCTCAGGATTTCTTCCTTGTGCGCCACAAATAAAACCCGCTTGTACTTTTCTGAATCAAATGCTGCAAGATATGTCTTTCCTACACCGGTTGCTGCCGATATCAATGCACGTCTGGCTCCCTCTGCGCGCGTGTGTTCCAAGGTGCATAGCGCTTCTATCTGAGCACCTCTTGGCTCAAATAAATCTTTAACTTTCTCATCTTCCGACTCCGCATCATACCGTTCCAAATCCTTTGATACTGCCGGCTTGTGCCAGCTCTTGGAATATCTGCGCAACTCAGCATCATCAATCACGAGGGAATGATTCTGATACAAATCTTCAAACGTCTCATAAAACTTGTTATAACTCTCCGGATCTGTAGTATTTCGGAAACGATAGTTCCACTCAATACCTGAAGTCAGCGCACTTCTTGATATGTTTGAAGAACCTATGTAAATTTCATTATAATTTTCATAGTGGAAAATATAAGATTTTGGATGAAACGAGCGATTTTTCTCGTTATAAAAACGTAGATCAATCTGATTGCCTAATTTGCGCTTGATCTGATAAAGCGCGGATGGCTGTGTAATGCCAAGATAATTCCCGGTTAAAATGCGTATCTTCGCCCCACGCTTCAATGCGTTCCCCAGATGTTTGATCAGCATATTAACTCCCGATTCCATTAGAAATGATACTATAATATCAACGCTTTCCGCTTTTTGAAAACTTTTAAGCAACTGAAAATAGAGGTGCATCCTTGCATCTCTATCACCAGTCATAACGTCCGTTATATAATCATAGTCTACATCGGTATTTAATTCTTCCGCATAATTAAATTCAGCCATTTCTCTTCATTTCTCCCTTGTCTGACGTCCCCTGTAATCCAAACTTCTTCTATCTGTATCTCTGCAATATCTACAACGAAATCACGGAATGCATCTTCCGTGAAGTCCGTGAAATACCGTCCATTTCGTTCCCCTTCATAATCCCCATACTTAAAGGAAGTATAGATAATACCCTGTTCTTTCAACGCATCTACCATCTTCATCAAGACAGCTTTCAATTCCTGTTTCGGAAGATGCAGAATCGATGAACACGCCCATATGCCATCGTATTTTTCTGTTTCCTTAAGTTCTTGGAACAGCATCTGTTTTACAGGTATCCCAGCATAATCACTCGCAATCCTGCATATCTCTTCGGAACCATCAGTTGCCTCTACATGCATACCATGTTCCAGAAAATATTTTGTATCTCTTCCTGATCCACAGCCAAAGTCTAGTACACGACTTCCTTTGTCCAGTAACTTCAGGAATCTGTCCTGCGTTTCATGGAAATCTACAGATACGGTTCCTGTTGCAAAGCTTTGCGCATTTTGATTGTAATAATCAAGTGTTGTTGAGCTATTCATTTACCTATATTTCTCTTTCTTTTTTACCGATACTTAATGTATTTATTATAGTTGATTTTCCTTGTAGTTGCAACGGTATTTCCTCACCAATCCCCACGTCTCCATCCAATCCAACTTCTCCTCTTAATCCAACCAGGCAAATTTTATTGCATATATTTCACCTTATGAAATGCCCGCTTCCTTCCACATATCCCACACGTATAATTCCGGTAATACTTCGTGAATTCGCACTGTTTTTTTCTTTTTATAATCTGTCCACAATTCTCGCATACGAAACAATATTTATAATCAAGTCTCTTAGAGGCGGTGTAATTCTCCACGCCCTTCTCCTCGCCGGAGGTGGTTCGCTTTATGTTATATCCATATTTCTTATTCATGATATTTGCATATACGAGCCACAATCCGGTATGTCCCTTACAGCCTTTGCAAGTATGTAGTATCTCGTGAATCATAGTTTCCTTGCATGCTTGTTCGGATATACGCTCATCCTCGATCAGTCTTGCCGCAATCTGTATAATGCATGTTCCATCCGGATTTTTCGTACACATTCCCCATCTTGTTTTTGCGCGGCGGTTTATAACCCATGAGACAATATTTCCTGGCTCGATACCTGCGCCAAGAACTTCATCTATACATACTTTCTGCAGCATCTCAAAATTCTTCATATATACATCCTTTATTTCGTCGTTACACCATCTTTTGCGTTTCCGTTCCAATATAAGAAATTCGCAGATATTTCCCTTACCAGTCCCCTTCGTCTCCATCCTCGATATCATCCTCAATCGCATCATCCACACCGGTTGCATAATCATCATCCCGGTCGTACCGGTCCTGATCATAATCGCCGTCCATATAGACATCATCGTAACCGCTATCATAAGAATCATGCGAATAGCTGCTGTTATACTTGCTGTTCGAACTGCTTGGCTTGTAACTGCTAGACGATGAACCGGAATTCGAACTGCTGCCCGAACTATTTGATGTGGAACCGCTGCTTGTCGTACTGCTGGTTGTAGAATGACTGTGTGAACTGCTTGTTCCATATGTAGCTTTTCTTCGCTTTCCAGGTATGTTGTGCTGATAGCAGTAACCGCCCTCCGTCGATACCGTGTTATCGCATCCTGCAAATGCACACTTCGGATCTTCTTTTTCGGTCAAAGATACGAAGAATCCGATTATTGCGAACACTATGATAACTCCAAGTATTGCATAACCTGCTGATTTCTGATTGTTATTTCTGCTCATAATGATAACCTCCGTGAATCTTACGACTCCATGCTTCTTATTTCCGTTTCTTTTTATCTCCATCCTACGCAAAGCAACTGTCATAAATAAGTACTTGCATTATGAACATTCAAGTATTATCTTCACTTTTTGTAACATAAAGTTATATCACAACCCCATTACAATGATCCACTTCATGCTGAATAATCTGTGCCACCCAGCCGGAATATTTCCCATGCTGCTTCTTGAAATGCTGGTCGAGGTAATCGACTTCTATCTCCTGATATCTCGTACATGGGCGTGTCCCGTCGAGCGACAGACATCCCTCTTCCACCTGATACGCGCCTGTTTTCTTCGTGATAACCGGATTCACCATCGCGAATTGGAATGGTCCGCTTGCCACGACGATGATATTCTTCTTTACGCCGATCATATTTGCCGCCATCCCGACGCAATGATCCAGATTCGCCCGGAGTGTATCGAGCAAATCTGTTATAACCTGTTTATCTGCTTCCGTTGCATCCACCGATTTCTGTGCCAGGAACAGCGGATCCCGCATAATTTTCTTTACCATATTTATCCTTTCAGTTCAATTACACATACAAAATTATTAGAGCCATCCCTCTCTTACAAGTACATTTCCTGCAGCCGCTTAATCTCTGATTTCATCATATCTACCGTGCGCTCGGGAGCCACGATCTTCACTCCCGGAATTGCCATGATCCAGCTAAGGAACAATTTGCTGACGGATACCCGTACCCGGACTGTGAAATGTTCTGCGTCGGTCTTCATGAGCGGAATATCGGTTCCGAACCGGTCAATGATCACATTTGCGGCATGGTTCTCACATAGAAGCGTTACTGTTTCCAGATTGCCATCGAACATGCCGAAGAGCCTGTTCGTGTACTCCGACATCTGCATTTTCGAGAATTCCTCTTTTCCTTCCCGCTCTTCATAGACCACGGACACATCTGCCATCTTATCGACGCGGAAATGCTTAATCTTGTATTCTCTGTTGTCATATCCTACCAGATAGTATTTCTCGTCATCCCAGCACAGTGCCCACGGACTGACGCTATAGTAAGCCCCACCATGCTTCAATTCCATCTTCTTGTCTGCCGTCCATGTGAAATATTGGAATTTGATCTGGCTCTCCTCATTTAACGCCTGGTGAATCTTATCCACGCTATAATAGATGCGTTCGTTCATCGTCTTCACGCGTCCATTTACATTGACTTGACGTGCCAGCTTCTTCGCCTCGTATTTGCTTGCGTAGCTCTCAAGCTTCGCGATCAGCTCGTCGGATTTCTTCTCTGTGATGAATCTGGAGGACTGCACCGCATCTACAAGAAGCTTCAGCTCGACAAGCTGGAATTGCCGGCTTGCAACCTTATAATGGTAGGTCTTGCCATATTGCATGCCTATGATATCCAGACCAAATGTGCGCAGGTTCTCGATGTCACTGTACAGGCTCTTCCGTTCTGCTGTGACATTGTATACTTTCAGTTTCTCAACGATTTCGTTCAGTGTCAGGTCATGATCTTCGTCTGTCTCTTCGAGCAGAATCTTCATCAGATACATGATTTTTAGTTTCTGGTTGAGTCTTGGTCCCCGGACAATCTTCTTTCTTTCCTGATTTTCTGTTTTCTGTTCTGATGTGTTATCCATCGTGTTATCACCTTCTTATAGCATAATTCTACGACTCTTCCAAGCCGTTACCTACATCAGCCTTGTGTTTATCTTATTTTACACTAAAATAGCAAAAAGTGATAGCTGGAAAATCAGATCAGCTTCTATCTCTCCCCACTTGACAAATATCCTCACACCCGCTAAAATACGGAAGGTATCCGGAATCATACCGGATACGCAATCACATACCAAAACCCTTTTTATGGGAGTGGATTTTTTAAGAGAATTCTTTTTTCGCCACACAGTATATTTGCTGTGTGGCTTTTTTTATACAAGCAAACCCTTCTTGCCCTGCCCGGCAGACGGGTTTGCTCTGCCCGCAGGCAGGATGATATACACAACAATTACGCAGGAGTGAAAAATATGAACCAGAATTTTATGAAAGAAAAACCGATTTTACCGTTGGTTATCTCGATGTCTTTGCCGATGGTTATTTCCATGGCGATCAATTCCCTATATAACATCGTCGATAGCTATTTCGTGGCGAAGATCAGCGAGGATGCCATGACTGCAATCTCGCTTGTATATCCGCTGCAGAATCTGATGACTGCAATCGGGGTTGGATTCGGTATCGCGATGAATGCAAGAATTGCATTTTGTCTTGGTGCGAAGGATCAGGAGAAAGCGGACGAAGCAGCGGTCACAGGCATGTTTTTAAGTGTGATCCACGGAATCATTCTGATGGTTGCCTGTATGGCTGGTATGCCGCATTTTCTAAGACTTTATACGAAGGATGAAGCAATCATCGAGATGGGACTTACCTATGCCAACCGCGTATTCGTGTTCTCGGTCATCATTATGCTCGGAATCTCGCTGGAGAAGATCTTCCAATCGGTCGGCAGAATGAAGGTTTCCATGCTCAGTATGATGTGTGGTTTTATCTCTAACATCGTACTAGACCCGCTGATGATCTTCGGCATCGGACCATTTCCGAAGATGGGGATGGCCGGTGCTGCTTACGCAACCGGCATCGGGCAGACGATCACATTGCTTGTCTATGTGCTATTCTGCATCTTCCGTCCGTTGCCGCTTTCCTTCAAGCGTAAGAACCTGTCGTTTAACAAGGCATTGCTTGGGAATCTGTACGCCGTCGGCATTCCGGCTTCGCTGAACATGGCTCTGCCGTCGCTCATGATTTCCTGTCTGAACGGTATCCTGACGGCATTTTCGGAGAAATACGTCCTCGTGCTTGGGGCTTATTATAAGCTGCAGACATTTATTTACCTGTCTGCAAATGGAATCATCCAAGGTATCCGCCCGATCATCAGCTTCAACTACGGTGCCGGTGAGAAGAAACGTGTCCGGCAGATCTTCCGGACTACGCTCTGTCTGACTGCCGGGGTAATGGCGGTCGGCGTGCTGTTCTCCCTGCTCATACCGGGACAGATGATCGGACTTTTCACCGACAATGAGACGACGATCAAGATCGGCGTCAAGGCACTCACGATCATATGTATCGGATTTATCATCTCTGCGGTTTCGGTTACCTGTTGCGGTGCACTCGAAGCTCTGCAAAAGGGAATGGCATCCCTGCTGATCTCGCTGTCACGATATGCCGTTGTTATGATACCTGCTGCCTTTTTGCTCAGCCGTGTCCTTGGCGCCAACGGTGTCTTCTGGGCATTCCCGGTCACAGAGATCATCTCCGCGGTTGCTGCGTATGCGATTTACAGAAAGAGTTCGCGTATTTAAAACTATATATAACAAATGCACCGTAAATGTGAAATCTGCTTACATTTACGGTGCATTTTTGTATTCATTCTAATAAAATTGTAACCGGTGTTCCACGAGTGTATCGCCCACATACACAAGCCGCAACGTGAAAAATCTTGGATCATCTGACAGGATCTGCTTCAGGAATATGGCGTCTCCGCTCCAGGTCGGAAGCTCCGGCACCTGTGCTTTATCCACCCAGACCAGATCCCCCTCGTTGCAGGTGATCAGCTCTCCGGTAAATCCATCTGCCGTAAAAAGGCACATCAGCTCCGGCTCACACTCGTTGCTGATAAATGTAATCAGCCCACGGAACCGGTACGACGTAAGTGTCAGCCCTGTCTCTTCCTTCACTTCGCGAAGCAGACATTCTTCCGGTCCTTCGCCTTCTTCGGCATGTCCTCCGACACCGATCCATTTATCCTTATTGATATCTTTCTTTTTCTTCGTCCGATGCAGCATGAGGTATTTTCCATCCTGCTCGATATAACATAATGTTGTCATTCGCATAGTGATTCCACCATTTCTTTCATCCATATATAATCTTTATACCACCTGCACCTACCTTCGGGTCAAGAGCAAATTATCAATTCGCATTTCTTTTGTTGACAATATAGATTCCCGCACAGACAAGTGCAAGGGAAATTATGCTCAGCACGCCAAACGCCTGCTCCCGCTCATCCAGAAGCCATGCGGATAAGATCACGCCGAACACCGGATTCATAAATCCGAACACCGCCACCTTTGATACCGGATTGTATTTTAAGAGCAGTCCCCAGAGCGAATAGGCAACTGCAGACACAAACGCCAGATACACAAGGATTCCGATGGCGGATGCCGATACTTCACCCATCCGTCCACCAAGCAGCAGTCCGCACAGGATCAAAATGATGCCACCCACGATAAACTGATAACCGGAAAGCATCACCGGATTGTGCTTCGCAGAATACCGCTTCAGGAACACAGATGAAAACGCATAGGCAATCGTCGACAACAGGATAAAGCCCTCTCCATTTGCCTGCATATGGAAGTCTACGCCATTTAAGTTGATCAGCACCACACCCGCAAATCCAATCAGACAGCCGATCATCTGTCTGACATGGATCGTCTCCTGCCGGAACAGGCAGCCCGATACAAGGATTGCGACAAACACATTGACTGCCTCTATGATCGATGCCTTCACGCCGCTTGTATGTGCCAGTCCGATATAGAAGAACATATACTGTGCGACCGTCTGCAGAAGCGACAGCCACAGAATCTTACCTGCCGCGCCCTGCTCCGGTTTCAGGAACCGGCGTTCAAGCATACTTCCAAGCACGATTGCCAGTATGCCCGCAAGCAAAAACCGCATGCCCGCAAATAAAATCTGTGATGCCGTATCTAACACATTGATATCCCACAGCTTATAGCCGATCTTGATACACGGAAATGCACTTCCCCACAGGAAGCAGCAAAGCATGGCGCCAATCCACACTACAACCGGCTTCTGCATCCATTCTGTTTTTTCTTGTTCGTTCTTCATCGTCTATTCTCCATTTTATACCTGCTTATCAATGTCTTATATCTTCAACGATTCCATATTATATATCATAGTTAAACAAATGCCAACCAAAATAAGTTTCCACCAAATCCCAGCCGGCAAGCCTTGATGAATTCTGACCGGATTGGTATAATAACGATATGAGTAACGTAGCAGTCATCGCAGAATTTCATCCATACCACAACGGACATCACTATCTCTTCGAAGAAGCGATGTCTCTTTCGCATGCCGACCACGCGATTGCGCTGATGAGCGGGAATTTCTTACAGCGTGGCAGTATCGCCCTGTGGGACAAATACACACGCGCGGAAATGGCGGTTGCGGATGGATTTGACCTGTGCTTAGAGCTTCCGTTTGTATATGCGACGGGAAGTGCCGGAGATTTTGCGGATGGCGCTGTCGCAATCTTAAAGAACCTTCATGCGATTGACTATCTGGCGTTTGGCGTCGAAGAGGCTGAACCGGAAGTATTCGAACAGGTTGCAGAGGTTCTGACCGAGGAACCGGAGAACTATCAACTTGCCTTAAAGCAGGCTTTAAAAGCCGGAGTCTCCTACCCGAAAGCGAGGCATACGGCAATCGCTGCGATCTGCGGAGATTCGGCAGCCGCGCTCCTTAAGACACCGAACAATACGCTCGCGCTCTCCTATCTGTGTGCGATCCGGAAGCTGCAGGCGGATATCAAACCGATCTTTATCAAACGGATCTCAAACGACTACCATGATACCGATCTGCAGGCACAGATCAGCTCGGCAACTGCCATCCGGACAGCCCTTGCCACCGGATCGGACGTTTCGGTGCTTGCCGCACAGGTGCCAACGACAACCTATTCGCGGATGAAAGCTCCGACACACACCTATCTGTCAGATGCGATGCTGACACCTTTCGTACAGGCTTGCAGACTCCGGAAACCGGAGCTGTCGGATATCTGTGATATCTCCCCGGCACTTGCGGATAAACTGCAGCACGCCCCATATCCGATCGACTATGAAACGCTTGTCGAGCAGTTAAAGACGAAGGACATCACAAGGAGCCGCATCGCCCGGGCGCTCCTGCATCTGCTGCTTGGCTATACCGAGTCCAACCGGCAGAAGTTTATAAAATCCGGTTATGCATATTATGCCAATATCCTGGCACTGAAGAAGGATTCCAGCGGGCTTATCCGCCTGTTACACGAGGCATCTGAGATTCCGGTCATCACGAAGAAAGCAGATTTTGACTCCGTGCTTTCTGCCTACCCTGCCACTCTCGCCGGACCCGCACATACCATGTGGCAGTATGATCTGCGTGCGACAGAGCTTTACAACTGCATCTACTATAATCATTACGGTGTCACACTTCCGAACGATTATACAAGAAAACTCCCCGTTCTATAATGCCGCTGTATGCCATTTCACACATATTTCCTTACTGTTTGGTTCTATGTGATATTTCGTGTTCATACATTTAATTATGGAAGTTTAGGGAGTTTTTCTATGCTTTTTTGTCTGATTATTTTTCTTCTGACACTGATTGGAGAAAATCAGGTCGTAGTCACCGGGGCACGTGCCGGACTTATGCTCTGGTTTCACGATGTTTTGCCCCTGCTTCTTCCTTTTATGCTCTTATCAAACCTCTTCGTCCTCAAAATCCGCACAAAAAAAACAGGTGCCGCCTATGCGATTCCTGTCTTATTTCTGCTTGGACTTCTATGTGGCTATCCGCTCGGTGCGAAGATGGCTTCCGACTTCACGAAGGAAGGCTATATCAAGCCATCCACCGCTACCATATTGCTCCCACTGTGCAATAATATCAGTCCGATGTTTCTGTCCGGCTATATCGGTCACACCGTATTAAAGGATCAGTTTCCATTCTGGTTCCTGCTAGCAGTTCTTTATGTGCCATATGTGCTTGTCACATGTATCGCTTTCGTCCTTTTGCGTGCATTAGGGAAACATAAACCTACATGTTCATCATCCAATATACATACCTTACATCATACTGCATCGAAAGAAGTTGCTGTTACCGGTCACTCATCAACCCCGTCCAGGCATACACCCAAATATTCAAAGGGAACTATATCACAGCAATCCACATCCACGCAGGCAAACGATCTGCTGTTACAATCCGTCATCCAGATTACCTATGTCGGTTTATACATCATGATCTGTTCCATCCTGTTTGCGCTTGTCTGTGCCATCCCGAACCTGTCATCGGCGGTATCAACCGTCTTATGCGGTATACTTGAAATTACCCAGGGAAGCACGGTACTTGCTGCAAGCACATTTTTACCTGAAATCAAAACAGCCCTGATCCTTGCGTGTACCTCGTTTGGCGGCATCTCTGCCTTTCTCCAAACAATCCAGGTCACGAAGCAATCCGGGCTGTCCATGATTTATTATTTCGTTATCAAATGTATCTGTGGATGTATGACTGGTTTTGCCATGTATCTCTTATTCATCTAAGAAATCATCGAAATCATCGTCATCATCCTCGTCCGCGTCACGCTCGCCATATACGTCGACATCATCCTCGTCCTCATCTGGTTCTTCCTCATCTTCAGCAGCTTCCTCCTGATAGCTTGGAGCTGGCTGTGGTGCCGGAGCTGGAGCTGGTTCATTTGAGAATGCACTGTCAAGATCATCCGTCTCTTCATAAGACATGTTCGAAGAAGCTGTAAACATATTGATGTTTGTATCCATCTCTGTCATATTTGTCTCGATCACATAGGTATCGTTCTCCAGGGACTCGATCAGTACACGGTAATTCTCTTTCTCCATATCATGAATCTTCTGAAAGATATCACGCATCTCTGTAAGCTTATCCTTTGTATAATACATTGCACCCAGACGGATTTCATTTGCTTCCTCAGAAGCCTGATCTACGATCTGCTGAGCCTGATTTCTGGCATTCTCCAGAATCTCCTCTGCACGAATATTGGCAAGTCGTGTGATCTCATTTTGCTCGATCATACGATTTGCTTCATTGACTGACTCTGTAATAATTGCATCGGAACGTGTTCTTGCATCGGCAAGAATCATCTCCTTGTTACGCATAATCTTCTTACAACGCTCAATCTCTCCCGGAAGCTTTAACTCTAATTCGTCTAGCATAGAGAGAAGCTCTGGCTTCTGTACTGAAATCTTTGTCTGTGACAATGGCATTGGCTTACAGTTTTCAATATATACTTTGATCTCCTCGATCATACTTTCAACGCCTTTTTTACCCATCTTAAGAATCCTCCTATGACCTCTTTATATCCAATTCATTCATTCGCTCGATTAATTTGGGAATAATGCACGCGGGAACAAATTCAGTCAGGTCAACACCATACCTTGCATATTCCTTTACCACGCTCGAACTCAGGTAAGAGTACTGCGTGCTTGTCGATAAAAACACAGTATCGACATCCTTGGCAACCATACGGTTGCTCTGTGCCATCTGCATCTCCAAATCAAAATCTGTCAGGGCACGAAGTCCCCGGATGATCACATTCGTATGCTTCTGACGGACAAAATCCACCAGCAAGCCGTCAAACGATTCTACTGTCACGTTATCAATCTCGGAAACTACATCTTTCAACATATTAACACGTTCTTCCAAAGAAAACAATGGTTTTTTCGATGTATTATTCAAAACTCCGACAATTACATGGTCGAATATCGCCGCAGATCTGCGAATGATATCCAAATGTCCAAGCGTAACCGGATCAAAGCTGCCCGGATAAACTGCTATACTCATACATTCTCCTTCTGCATTAAAAAGACATGCTTATTCGTCTTATAATGCTTATCCTTTGTTATTTCAAACCCAAGCGCATCTACATAGGAGAAATCCTCATCCAATGCAGCTTCTACCACAATCAGTGTGTCCACCGTAAACTTCTTTTGGGAAAGCACCTCCAATACTCTGCGCTCTAATCCTTTGCTGTATGGAGGATCCATAAAGATCACATCATAATCAATCTCCGGCAGGGATGATACAAAGCTTACCGCATCGAATTTCCGCACCTGTGCTTTGTCTGCGAGCTTTGTGAATTTCAGGTTATCCTCGATACATGCGGCTGCATTTTTTGCCTGTTCCACAAAGGTACAGCTCTCTGCACCACGGGATAATGCCTCGATACCAATCCCGCCGCTTCCGGCAAATAAATCCAAGAATTTTGCCTGCGGAACATATCCGGTCAGCATATTAAATAATGTCTCTTTGATTCGGTCTGTCGTCGGCCGCGTCTCCAGACCTTCTATTGTTTTTAACGGCAGACTTCGCGCCGTTCCAGCAATCACTCGCATATTTTTATTTCCTTTTATAAATTATTTTAGAATACCTGGACTATATGCCATGTTCATCCTGATCAGTTTTCTCCATGCATCTGCTTCTTGAGCCATTTTCCTGTCTCAGAATAGTCATCATCCGTCCAGCCGGACGTTTTCGTACAGGAAGAATCAATCAACGAAGACGTCTCCGCCTTGTTCGATAAATTCCATGCTGCATAGGACAGATTATCAGCATCAATCAGATCAAACCATTTTGCCGCCTGGTCGTAATCAATTGCTCCATTTCCGGATGCATCGCAGATGGAAAACTCACTGACAAAGATCGGCAGTCCTTTGGAAAGTGCCGTTGTCACTTTGTTCCGGATGTTATCCGTATGCGTTGCCGCGTAAAAGTGAACTGCATACATGATATTGTCATATCCGGTAATTGGATCTTCTGCCGCAATGTCAACATCCTGTGACCATGTCGGTGTTCCCACGATAATCAGTGCATCCTTGGCATTCTTGCGAATGATCGGGATGACCTCTTCCGCATAAGATTTTACATCTGCCCAGGTTGTTCCACCGTTTGGCTCGTTACAGATCTCATAGATTACATTATCATAATTTTTGTACAGGGCAGACATCTCCTCAAAGAATGCCTTTGCCTCTTCCTTATAGGTCTGCGGATTCTGGTCTCCTAATACATGCCAGTCAATGATGACATACATGCCAAGGTTCGTCGCCGCATCCACACCGGTTTTCACCAGTTCCTTTAACTGCTGTTTATCACCACCGGTACAATATCCGTTGTTTTCACCGGAATACATCGCGATACGGATCAGATTGGCACCCATATCATCACGCAGGCTTTGGAACGCATCTTGATTCACATATTCCGGAAACCATGCGATACCATGTGTGCTGACACCCTTTAACTGATATTTGTCTCCATTTTTATCTACAATATCCGTGCCGTTCAGCGTAAGCTTGCCGTGATTATCAACCGGGGTTCCACTCTCCGGTTCTGTCTTTTTCTTCGGCTTTGTCTCTTCCTTTGCCTCCGCTGCCTCTGTCGTCGAAGACTCACTGCTTCCTTTATATTCTTTTCCATCCACATAGAGCACTGCACTGTCACAGATTGCCTTCAGATCTGCCTGCGATGGCACTGTCACAATGACACCGATATCCTTCAGATTTCCCTTCGCCGGAACCTCTGTATTATAATCCACGCTCGTAACCGACAAGGTAGTACCTTCCAGCTTGAATGTTCCATTCCAGAAGCTGTCTACCGTCGTCTTATCCGGTACTGTCATCTTGATCTCCCAGTTTTTAAGTGCATTTCCTGTCTTATTCGTGATTGTCGAATCCAGCTGTCCGCTGTATCCATTTGCACCTTCCCATGAATTGCTGTTTGTTACCTTAACGAAACAATCCTGTACTGCCTGTGCCTCCGTCGTCGCTGCTTCTGTCATCAGAGCTTCCGTCGCATCCGATGCCGTTTCCGGTACTGCCTCTGTCTCCGTCTGTATTGTCTCCTCGGAGGTTACCTTCTCAACATCATCCTTCGGCTTTCTGCGTACCAATACAACAATCAATACGGCAATCACTGCTACCAGCACAGCAATCACTGCAATCCATACCTTGTTATTGTTTTTTTTCATTTTACCTGTTTCCTTCCCCTGTAACCCTCTTACTTTGTACGTTTTTCCTGTATCCAGATATATAACCGGTGCAGATCAACCTCATCGTATGCCTGTCCTCTGGCACGCTCCGACTCAATCTGATATTTCTTCTTATTTGTCTTGATCACAAGCAGATACGCGAGATTCGTCTTGCTTGTCTGCCCGAGTGTGATCGGTTTGATATCCACACTTTTGATATCATCCATCGCAATCTCAATATGACGCTTCTTATCATGATATGTCAGTGTTCCATCCTCAATTGCCGCGATTCCTTCGCCTTCAAACCGCTCCCATTTGTCGCTTAATACGAGCACAAATACAATAATACACAGAAGCAATGCCGCAACGCTTACCATATTCGAGACAAGCGCTGCTTCGATAAGCTTCGAACATACGGTAGATATCAGTCCAAATACAACAATACATCCAACTAAAGTAAAGAAGATGGCTCTTCTCCAGCGTGTAATATACCCTACTTTTACTTTCATGTCATTCCTCTTATCTTATTTAATCAAACACGTGCCTATTATATGCTTTTTTGCCCTGTTCGGCAACCGTTTTCTAAGCAATATCAGCGTTTTTGCCTGTTTTTGCATAATTTCGCATTCATAACAGCATCTACATCCGGATTTCTACAGCACAGTCTCAGAGATTCCACCACGGTTTCTGCGGACCGGCTGTATCGTCTTGCCGTATTCTTTCAGCATATCCTGTGCAAGCTGCAGCATATCCGCATGATTGTAGATATCCGCAAGCTCAAACAATGCATCGCCGCTCTGCCGGATTCCGAAGAAATCTCCCGGTCCACGTAACTTCAAATCTTCGCTCGCGATAAAGAATCCATCGTTGGAATTCTCCAGCACACGCAGACGTTCCATCGACTCTTCCGATTCTTTTCCATTGATAAAGATACAGTATGACTGCTTCTTTCCTCGTCCGACTCTCCCCCGCAGCTGGTGCAGCTGTGCAAGACCGAATCGCTCTGCATTTTCCACCATCATGACGGTTGCGTTCGGGTTATTGACACCGACCTCGATAACCGTTGTCGATACAAGCACGTCAATCTCCCCATCGGAAAACCGTTTCATAATCTCATTTTTCTCTTCTGCCCGCATCTGCCCGTGCAGCATCTCAATCCGCGTGCCGGCAGGCAGGTTCGCCCGCATCGTATCCACATATTCCGTAACATTCGTCACATCAAGCGTCTCGCTTTCTTCCACCATCGGACAGACAACATAGACCTGACTGTGCTCGGCAATCTGCCCGGCGATAAACTGATACGCTGTCTGCCGGTAATTCGTACCGACCACACAGTTTTTGATTGGCTTTCTGCCCTTCGGAAGCTCTTTGATGATCGAGATATCCATATCTGCATATAAAATGATAGCTAACGTTCGTGGAATCGGTGTTGCAGACATGACAAGTGTATGCACGCCATAGCCCTTGTCCGATAATTTCTTTCGCTGGTTCACACCGAAGCGATGCTGTTCATCCGTCACAACCAATGCCAGATCTTTGAATTCCACCTTATCTTCCAGCAGCGCGTGTGTACCGATCACAATATCAACCCCACCCTGCTTTATCGCTTCATAGATTCTTCGTTTCTCCTTTAATGGTGTCGAACCGACGAGACACGCCGTACAGATATCATACTTCGCAAACTGCTCTGACAGCTCCTCGTAATGTTGTCTCGCAAGCACCTCGGTCGGTGCCATGAGCGCCCCCTGATACCCTGCCTTTGCACAGGCAAGCAGCGATGCCGCAGCAACGACCGTCTTTCCGGAACCGACATCCCCCTGGATCAGCCGGTTCATCACACCATCGCCTCCCATATCAGCGAGGATATCCTCAATCGCCTGCTGCTGTCCTTTCGTAAGCGAAAATGGAAGCTCCGATATGTAATCCGCGACTGCCTTTCCCTGCACGATCTTATGCAGATTCTCCTGCAGCTGCGTCGTCTTCTTCATGGATGCCATGTCATAGAGGAACTGATAGAACTCATCAAAGGCAAGCCTGCGGATCGCATTTCTCAATACTGCCTGATTCATCGGGAAATGAATGTTCTCATACGCTTCTGATAGTTCCATCAGACTATGCTCTGTCCGCACTTTCTCCGGCACATAATCTTCCATCTGGCAGATCAGCTCGCGTGTTGCCATGATAGCTTTCTGAAAGGTTTTATTCGAAAGCCCACTCGTAAGCGGATAGACCGGCTGCATCTCCTGCTGCATTCCGGTATACACTGGAAGCTTATAATATTCTGCCTGCTCCATAACACGCATGCCATTTTTTACTTTGACTGTTCCAACGAAAATATATGAATCACCCTTGTGAAACACATTTCTTAAAAATGGCTGGTTGAACCATGTCATATGCATCGTCATATCGCCGTCACTGACCGTCAGGATCGTAAGCTTTAAGCTCCGCACCTGTTTAACCGTCACATAGGAGGTGATCATCGCCCGGATCGCATGTCGTTCTCCAACCGCCGCATCCCGAATGTATACCGGCTCCTCATAGCTTAGATAATTACGCGGATACGTATGAAGCAGATCATCGATCGTGAAGATTCCAAGCCGTGCAAAGCTTTCCGCCATTTTCTCTCCAATGCCTTTAATTGTCTTTATACTGTCTTCTTTTCTCATACTTTTCTTTCAATCTTCTATTTGTTTTTGCTCAAATAACTATATTCATTATAACGAAACTGCAAATATATTTCTACTCTTCCCATAGAAAAATCCTGACAAAACACGCTCGTTCCGTCAGGATTTATCCTCGGAATTGCAGTCCGGCAATTCCCTTTATTCGTTTATTCCAATGACAAAATATAATAATAGATTGGCTGTCCGCCTGCATGGGCTTCCACTTCAAAGTCCGGATAAGCTGCCTGCACGGCTTCTACCAGTGCATCTGCTTTTTCCTCCTCGACATCACTTCCGTAATAGATGCTCAGAAGCTCGGAATCCTCATCTGCCATCGCACCGATCAGATCCTTCACAACCTCTGTGATGTCCTGTCCGACCGCCTGGATGCCAGCATCATCAATACCCATATAATCGCCGGTTTTGATCTCCTTGCCATCAATCGACGTATCACGCACAGCATAAGTAACCTGTCCACTCTTCACTGCGGTAATTGCATCTTCCATGCCAGCCTGATTTGCCTCTGCGGTTGCTGACTCATCAAAGGAGATAAGCGCACTGATTCCCTGCGGAATCGTCTTCGTCGGAATGACAATGACCTTCTTCTCTTCTTCAATCTCTGCGGCCTGATTGGCTGCTAAGATAATATTCTTATTGTTCGGGAATACAAATACGGTTTCTGCATTTACCTTGGAGATTGCATCTAAGACATCCTCCGTACTTGGATTCATTGTCTGTCCACCTTCGATGATATGATCCACGCCGAGATCCCTGAAGATATCATTTAAGCCTTCTCCAACAGACACTGCAACAAAACCAAACGGCTTCTTCGGCTCATCCTTCTTTGCTTCCTTTGCTGCTTCCTGCTCGGCTGCCTTCTTGCGGTCCTGCTCGTGGATGACCTTTTCTTTATGTTCCTCACGCATATTGTCTATCTTCATGCTTGTAAGGGAACCATACTCCAGACCTTTTTCAAAGGCAAGTCCCGGATGGTTCGTATGCACGTGTACCTTCACGATCTCATCATCGGATACAACAACAAGCGAATCACCGATCGAGGTTAAGAACTCCTTGAACTTCGCTTCCGTCTCTGCATTATATTCCTTCTCAAGCATAATGATAAACTCTGTGCAGTAACCATATTTGATATGGGATGTATCAATCTCTTCGGAAGACATCGTCTGCGCCTTTGCCACACCGCCGGATGTTGCCGGCTTGCTAATCTCTGCTTTTCCTGTCAGACCATTGTAAGCGCCTGTCAGAAACTCCATAAGTCCCTGTCCACCGGAATCAACGACACCTGCTTCTTTCAGAACCGGAAGCAGCTCTGGCGTCTGCTTTAATACCTCATTACCATGATCGAGAATCTCCTGTCCCAGTGTCTCGAAATCCATATCCATCTCAGAAAGCTCCACAGCCTTCTCTGCAACGCCCTTTGCCACAGTCAGGATCGTACCTTCCTTCGGCTTCATAACTGCCTTATATGCCGTCTCTACTGCTCGTACGAAACCATCTGCAAGTACCGATACTGTAATCTGCTTCTTTCCTTTGATCTCCTTGCAGAAACCACGCAGAAGCTGCGATAAGATAACGCCGGAATTTCCTCTTGCGCCACGCAGGGATCCGCTTGAAATCGTCTTGGATAGCTCATCCATAGATGGGTTTTCCAGTGCACTTACCTCTCTGGCAGCCGCCATGATCGTAAGCGACATATTGGAGCCTGTATCACCATCCGGTACCGGGAATACATTCAATTCATTGATATAATCTTTATTTTTCTCTAAGTTGTATGCGCCAGCAATAAATGCTTTCTGTAACAACTGGGCATCAATTACCTTTGTAGCCACTTTGTCTGTCCTCCTGATCTATATGTGTTATTAATCTATCACACGAACGCCCTCAACATAGATGTTGATTGCCTTCACCTTCATGCCTGTCATTTCCTCAATAGAATACTGAACGGTACTGATCAGATTATCGCATACCGTCGAAATGCTGACACCATATGCCACGATAATATGAAAATCAATAGACAGCTCGTTGTTTTCACCAATCACTACATTGACACCCTTACTGATACTGTCACCCTTCAAAAGCTTTGCAATTCCATCCTTCATACTGATGGTTGCCATACCAACGATACCGAAGCACTCCAACGCGGCATGTCCGGCATATTGGGCAATTACTTCATTTTCTATAATGATTTCACCGTTTTCATTCGATAAATAACCCTTCATGCTTTTACCTCCGTTTCCGTGATAAGCCGGACTGATTCCGGCTGTTTAAAGTCATATAGCGCTATTATACCCTTTTTAACAGGATTTAGCAACTTTTACCTGCTATGCAATTCCATAAATTTGTCATATCTGCGCATCTTGCTCTGATTAGCGGTCGTCAAATGCACCGCATAAATGCGTGCATTTTCCTCGTCGCCATAACATAAAAAAAACAGCATATCAATATGCTGTTTTTTTACCATCTGCTTAGGCTCTCTCAACCTTACCAGACTTCAAGCACTGTGTGCAAACATAAATCTTCTTAGGAGTACCGTTAACTACTGCCTTCACAGACTTGATGTTTGATTTCCACATTCTGTTTGATCTTCTATGAGAATGGCTCACATTGTTACCGAAATGAGCTCCTTTTTCACAAATACTACACTTTGCCACCGTTAGCACCTCCTTGACAAATATTAAGCCCTGCCTGCATAATTCACTTTGCGGGCTCACAACATAGGCTATTTTACCAAATAACTTTTCAATATGCAAGAAAAATTTTCATATTTTTTGATTTTTTTTGAAAAAGTTTCTTTTTACCCTATTTTATCATAGATAACTGGATTCGGTGCTTGTCAAGATCCACACTCATTACCGTCACATCCACGATATCTCCGACTGACACGACCTCCAGCGGATGCTTGATGTACTTGTCCGACATCCGGGAAATATGCACAAGTCCGTCCTGATGCACACCGATATCGACAAATGCCCCAAAGTCGATGACATTTCGTACCGTTCCTTTGAGTTCCATACC
>ERZ1026852.660-NODE-660-length-20734-cov-47.881716_pt1 | contig 20734 bp, 14 predicted proteins | sample MGYA00380156_ERZ1026852 | MGnify/ENA primary metagenome ERZ1026852 (study PRJEB33269, sample SAMEA4719792) | human gut metagenome | biome: human-associated habitat; feature: organic feature; material: feces | place: Cameroon | collected 2013-10 ...
CCGATAGAAGCTCCGTGACCAGTTCCGAAGTCGCAGTTCCATACATGGATATACTGTGCATTGTCATCACAAACCACGTTATCATCACCTGTACTGATGTTGCAGTTATAGATGTTCATGTGGTGCCCCCAGATAGAGATACCGTCTGTGTTATGAGAAGGCTGTTCTGTCTTGGTTTCAGAAGAAGGGTTATAGATGGTAACGTCATGTACTGTACCATTGTTTGCACCATTGCTGTTACTCAAGGTGATGTTGACACCCGGAGTATTTTGAACCTTGAGATTGCGAATCAGGAATCGGCTGCCTTTCTCGAAGCGAATCATCGCTCCCGGATTGAATGTCTCCTTGTTGTCGCGAGCTTGCCACCAGCGTGTTCCCTGTCCGTCGATGATGGAAGTCTCACCTTCGCCCTCAATAACAATGTCGCTTTGGTTCTTGTTCTTGCAACCGATAAAGATCGTTTTGTTGTTAGGCGCCTTGCCATATTCCACGAGCTTCAAGGTTGCTCCTGCGCAAAGGTGGAGCACAGTCTTTGACTTGATGCTGAGTACCTCGGTCTTGCTGGTCATCTGGTCTTGGCTACCAAACATCCATGTGCCGGCAGGAATCACGACCATACCACCAGTAGAAGGTACAGCATCAAGTGCTTTCTGGATAGCCTTGGTATTATCTACTGCAGATGTAGAGGCACCATAATCCTTGATGTTAAACGTATTTGCCGAAGTGATGGCAGGCAACTGTGGCAGTTCTACTGCAGTCCATCCTTCAGGAGTGTTCTGTGCATTCTGCTCGGCTGTGATACCTGCGAAAGTTTGTGCTTTAGCGAACATAGGCAGAGCCATGAGAGCCGCAAGCACGATGGTTTTGATCATTTTTCTATTCATATTTTTTTAGGTTATTTACTTTTGGGCAAAGTTACTACTTTTCTGCCGATAACTGATACAATCAGTGTATAAAAACCACGAAAACGATTACGCAATTTGTCAGCCTTATCTTTATGAATTATGATTGGAAACAAAAAAAGTGCAATGCTCCATATAAGCATTGCACTTTTCTAAAATTTATATTAGATGTTAATCCCACAGGATTAATCCTCTACTACGTACCAGCGTGGGTCACCTGCCTTTTCCTTCAAGGTACCTGCCTTGATGGTGAAGTTACCGTTAGCTGGGTCTGTAAACAACTGGTCAGAGCTGAACTCTGTATCATTCACACCCTTAATCACCTTGAAGAAGTCTGTTGTTCTGAAGCTGTTGGCTACAGTAGCTGGAGTCTTACTTCTGATGTTCTTGTTGGTTGCCTCATCAGCACTCTTGCCGAAGATACAGTTCTCAATCAGGAAGGTATTTGGTCCGAATGAGTCTGTGTTGAAGTCTACGAAGTACTGACCGTTACCGTTACAGTTGTAGAAAGTACTGTTCTTGATGGTGATGTCCTGCATATCTGTCTTCTTGCTGAAGATGAATACCTTACCGGTTACACAGATGCTGTTGAATGTACAGCCGTCAATCTCTACGTTGTCGAGATGACCTGCACCGTTGCCTGCATCGATGTGGATGAAACCATAACCTGCACAGAGGTTGGTGAAGATACTGTTCTTCAAAGTCAGCTTGCCGATAGACTTGGCATCTTTTCCCTGGATACGGAAGAATGATGTCTTTACGTTGCTAACCTCGCAATCCTCCAAAGTGAACTCGCTTACAGTACAAGCCTTGCTCTGGTTGATGAAGTAGCTTGCACCGTTTTCTTCCAACTTCACGTTCTGGAACTTGATGTAAGCATGAGAACCTGCAATATCAAAGTTCTTGTCGAGTGTGATGGTTGGAGTCTCGCCACCTGCCAGACCGAAGAATGTTACAGACATTCCGTCTGGGATGGTTACGTTGGTCTTGCCACCGTCTGAGTCATTTGTTCCGTAGAGAGCTATCTTAGCACCAGCAGGAATACCGATGGTTGCGCTATAGTTGGTCTCGTTACCTGCTGCAGCCTTAGCCTTTTCTGCAATCTCGTCAATAAGATCCTGTGAGATGACAGTTACATCGCTGGCAAGTGAATACTTGAAGTTGGCTGCTGGCATAGCTGCTGGTGTGGTGAACTGCAACTGTCCACGTTTTACGTCATTGTTGTACAATGTTACGACGTAACTGGTTGTTGGCTTCACATTCTTGTAGGTTACTTTACCGGCAGCAATCTCTTCTGCTGTCAATTCATGCTTGCTTTTATCTTCAGGGTTTGCAGCGTTGACAATAGTGATATGGGTTACAGTTGCACCTGGAGTCCAAGAGAAGTTTACGTGGTCTTCAAAGAGGTCGGCTGCTGTAAGCTGGTTGAACAACTGCTCTGCCTTGGTCTTGAAAGAGGAACCATCCTTGTAGTAAACCCACTTAGACTCGTTACTTGTTGAAGACATAGCCTTTACTCGCATGTAGTATTTGCTGTCGCCATCGAGACCAGAGAGAACTACAGGAGAAGAAGTCAACGACTTATCTTCACCGAACTTGATGATGTTAGCATTCTCAACACCCTCGTAAAGAGAGTCCTTGCTTACCTCGAATACATAATACTCAGGTGCAGGAACTGTTTTTGAAGTGAAGGCAGAGAATGTAACTGTTGCTGATGTTTCGGCAGTTTCAACGGTGATTTTGTCACCGTTGAGACCGAACAATCTTGACAGGCTGCCATCTACATCCCAGTCATTGCCATCGGTACAAGAAGTAGCCGACAGAGCCAATGCCATCATAGACGCTGTGCCCAATATGTTTTTAATGCTCTTCATTTTCTTGTCTTTTTTGTTTAAAGATGAATTAGTCTGCATAACCATAAGAGTTGTGAATCTTACCGTTGGTTGCAGAGATGGTTGTTGAAGCGATTGGCATGAGGTAGCGGTTCTTCACTTCTACGTTGTCGCCAACCAAACCGCTGCTGATAGAAGGCAGGTTTACGTCAACCTGTGTATCAGAACCAGAATCCAACTTAGCTGCACCGAATGAGTCGATGCTGCCATCGTAGTCAGCAGATGTCTTTCCGTCAGGAATACCATACCATGTAACGCTAGAGAAGTCAATCTTAGTCTTCTTCTCATCCAGGTAGTTGAAGTAGAGGGTCTTCTGGTAAGTACCGTCTGCAAGCTCAGCGAGGTAAGTCTGCTTGAACTCATTGATCTTCTCTACGAGGAGGTTCCAGCGAATCAGGTCGTACTTGCGGATACCTTCACCGGCAAATTCCCACATGTTCTCCTGAACGAGAGCGTTGAAGAATGCATCCTTGTCAGAAGCGATGTTGTTGACGTAAGCCTTGGCATCGTTCTTGTCTTCCTGGTTGAAGGCACGAGTGTGAACAGCTTCCAAAGCCTGGCGGGCTGTCATGCCGTTTGCTGAACCTTCGTAGTTGGCATCAGGATTACCAGCCAACTCGTTCATGCACTCAGCATAGTAGAGCAAAACCTGAGCATAGCGCATCTTTACAGGATTGATACCTGTTGTGTGCTTAGCTGTAGCCTTCAGGTTGTTCTGCAACCAGGTGTTGTTCATCTTGCGGGCATCCCACTTTCCAACATACATACCGAAAGGAGCATTCTTGAGCATGCTCTCTATGGTGTTGCTGCCATCCTGCTTGATTTCGAAGTTAGCGCAAGTGATGTCACGGCGTGTATCCTTCTTGTCGTAAGAATAGAGCAGAGGAGCTGTAACCTTCATCTTACCAGATGAGTTGCCGTAGCCATATTCTGTTGTGACACCATTCATACGAACTCCCACTGTGTAACCCAGCTCACCAGTTACGTTCTCTCCGAAAGGAATCTCGAAGAGGTTCTCGTGGTAAGTCTTGTCGAGAGAGAGCTGGTTAATCAAGTACCACTCGTTCTCGAAAGATGGGTTGAGGTTATGAGTATTGTCATTGATGATAGCCGACCAGTGCTTCAGGGCACGCTCGTAGAGGGCCTTGCGGTCTGCAGCAGCAGGGCGCTGTGTTGGATAGGTAGCATCGCTGTAAGATGCTGTCTCATATCCGTCCTTTGACTTCTCACGGATGGCGTAGCCGGCGCGTGTCATGGCAATCTGTGCCAGGAGAGCGTGAGCATAACCCTTGGTTGTGCGCTCAGTGGTATAGCCTGTTGCCTGGTCTGCCCATGGCAAGTACTCGATAGCCTCATCCAGGTCGTTCATCAGGGAATCCATGATCACGTCGCGATCGGTCTTTTCCAGATAAGCGTTGCTCAAGTCAGACTTTGATGCCTCTCTCTTGAACGGAATATCACCGAAAATACGAACCAGGTCGAAGTAAACCATGGCACGGATGGTGAGTGCCTCGCCGAGGCTGCGCTCCATTGATTTCTGGTTAGCACCACCGGCAGTGAGAGTTGCACTGCTACGGATACCCTCGATAATCTGGTTGGCATCCTCGATGATACCATACTCAGCATCCCATACACCGCTAATCTTGCTCCATCCCGGGTCCATGTTATAGTTCATGTTACCACGTTCACTTGAGGTGTTGGTAGCATTGCTGCCAAGACCGTCAATCAATTCGCAGTCGCTGTTAAGGTTCCATACAATAGACAGGTCCTGTGCGTAGGTACGGTCTTGAGCCATTCCGCCATAGAGCTTATTGATGCGAAGATTGGTATAATAAGGTGAGGCGTAGGTATTCTCTGCAGACATCTCTGATGGAGAGGTCTGATCCAGAAAGTCGGAGCATGAAGATAATCCTAATACGCCTGCCAATGCAAATGCATATAATATCTTGTTCATTGTTATTATCTTTTAATTTTTAGAATGTAACGTTAATACCACCTACGAAGGTGCGGCTCTTTGGATAAGCTGCATAGTCGATACCTGGGGTCATTGGATTCTTCTTTGAACTTGTATCAACCTCTGGATCGTAGCCTGAGTAGTTGGTGAAGCAAAGCAGATTGTAGCCTGTGAAGTAGATGCGTACGTTCTGCATGTAACACTTGTTTACCCACTTCTTTGGCAGGGTGTAACCCACTGTTACGTTCTGCAGACGAAGGAATGATGCATCCTCTACAGCATAGCTGATGAGCTGCATGGTTGATACGCCTGCTGGATTGTAGATATTGGCGTTTGCATTGATCTCGTTCAAGCGATTCATCACGTTCTCTACACCACCATACTCCTTGATGAGGTTGGCTGATGGGCGGCCGATGTTGTTACCGTTGGCTGGGTCAATCCAGGTATAGCGGTTGCCTACGCTGAAGTCATCTACCAGGTTGTAGTTCTTGGCTGAACCTGCATAGAATGCGTTGGCAAGCTTGGTACCGTTCACCAGCTTGTTGCCCAATGAGTAATTGAAGAACAGGTTGAAGTCGAAGTTACCAACGTGACCGTCGAAACCGAAACCACCCGTTGTGGTAGGTACGGTGTTACCCAGACGCTGCTTCACTGCATCACCATTCTCGTCAACTTCTACCTTGGCTACGCCTGGATAGAGGTTACCGCCGAAGAGTTTGTAGCTGTTGTCCTTTACGCCTTCAGCCAGTGCCCATGTGCCGTTTTCTTTCAATACCAAGTCACCCTTGCCTGTTGCTGCATCATATACGGTGTAGAAGCCGTTGCTCTTGTAGCCCCAAAGCTCACCGAGGCGACCGCCTTGCTCTACGCGGAAGTCTTCGTATTTGGAGATGGTAGAACCACTCCAGTTAGAGCTCTGCCATGGGTTCTCCATGTTCAACTCATTAATCTTGTTCTTGTTGTAAGATATGTTGAAGTTGAAGTTCAAACCAAAGTTTTTCTTGTCCACGATTACAGCATTGAGCGCCAGCTCAACACCCTTGTTAGAGGTCTTACCGAAGTTTTGGAACTGGTAAGAGTAACCTGTGTTGGCTGGAACGATACTTTGCATCAAGAGGTCCTTGGTGGTATTCCAGTAGAAGTCCAATGTACCGCTGAGGCGACCATTGAAGAAACCGTAGTCGATACCGAAGTTACGTGTCACTGTGGTTTCCCACTTCAAGTCTGGATTATAGAGATATTTACCATGCTCAAGCATCGAAGCTCTGTTCTCATCGAAGAATGGAGCCTTTGATGTGTTGTCTGCCATAGAGTAGGTGGTAGTCAGCAAACCAGCGTTGATACGGTTGTTACCTGCTGTACCGAAGCTCAGACGAGCCTTCAAGTTAGAAAGCCAGCTGGAAGCACCCTTCAGGAACTCCTCGTCAGACATACGCCAAGCCAAGGCTGCTGATGGGAAGATACCCCAACGGTTGTCCTTGCCAAACTTGCTTGAACCATCGGCACGAAGCGTAAATGTTGCCAGATACTTGTCGTTGAGTGTATAGTTGATTCGGCCGAAGTAAGAGAGAATGTTCTCCTCAGCCTTGATGTTGCCCTCGTTAGGAAGAGCTGTACCTGCTGCTGTGTTTGCCAATACCTCGTTCAATGTGAATGAAGTAGGGAAGGCTACAGAAGTGTTGGTGCGGGTTACGTCCTGGCTGCTGCTCCACTCCTGACCTACCAATACATTGATGTGGTCACGACCATGGAAAAGCTTCTTGTTGTCGTAAGTCAATGTATTTGCGTTACGCCAGTTCTTGTTCTCCAAGCGTACGAACTGTGCCTGTGGCTGACCGTTGTAACCATACTTAGAGTTGGTAGTTGCATTAGAACCCCAAACCTGTTCGGTATTGTTGTACTTCCAACCATAGCCGAACTCAGAACGGAATGTGATATTTTTGAATGGCTTCCAGTTTAAACCAACGTTGTAGTTCTGCTGGAAACGCTCCTGATACTTATAGGTATCGGTGATACGCTCTGTTGGGTTACGGCGTGTAGATGTACTGTTCTCCTCATCATCGTCTGATGTGCCGGAGAGAGGCTCTACCGGGTTCCATCTTACGGTGTTGGCAACAACTGAGTTTGCTGCACTCGACTCGTTGGTATCTGCACCACCATTCAAACCATCCAGCTTGGTGAAAGCCATACGGCCATTGAAGTCGAGAGACAACCACTTGTTCAAGTTGGCATTGATCTTGGCGTTTACATTGTTCTTGGCATAGCCAGAACCCTGCATGATGCTCTTCTCGTCGTTGTGAGAAAAACCGATGTTGTATTTCAGGTCCTTGGTACCACCGTTTACGTTCACGTTATACTGCTTCTGGTTACCTGTACGGCCAAATACTTCATCCTGATAGTCACGTCCTTCGATAGACTTCCAGATGTCGAGGTCGTTGTAGTTACCATAGTCAGTGCTACCCAATTCATACTGATAGTATGCATAGTCGTATGGAGACATAGTCTTTACCAACTTAGATACTTTCTTGTAGCCGAGAGAAGCATTGAAGTTCACCTGGGTCTTGCCCTCAGAACCGCTCTTGGTTGTAACGATGATAACACCATTGGCACCACGGGCACCATAGATGGCTGTAGTGGAAGCATCCTTCAATACGTCGATAGTCTCGATTTCGCTTGGAGCGATGTCGCTGATAGAGCTTACAGGGAAACCGTCTACGATGTAGAGAGGAGAGTTGTCCTGTGAAAGAGAACCACCACCACGCACGCGAATCTTCACGTCAGCATCTGGTGAACCTTCGGTTGTGGTGATGTTCACACCAGCCAACTTACCGGTCATCGCCTCGCTCACGTTAGATACAGGAATGTTGGCAATCTGCTTGTCACTGATAGAAGATACAGAACCTGTGAGGTCCTTCTTTCTAACAGTACCATAACCGATTACTACAACATCATTGAGGGTGGTGTTGTCATCCTCGAGCTTGATGTCGATTGTTTCTTTACCTGCAACGCTTACTTCCTTCGCTTTCATACCAATGTATGAAATCTTCAGTTTCTTGCTCTTGCCTTTTAAGTTTACTGTGAAGTTACCGTCAATGTCGGTCACGCCACCATTGCCAGCTACACCTACCTCCATGACAGATGCGCCGATGATTGGCTCGCCCGTATTGTCAGTAACAACTCCTTTTACCGTTTGCGCAGAGACGCTTGTTACCATGAACATGAGCGCACCTGCAAGCGCAATCTTCTTTCTGTTATAATTACCAGACATACACTTATAGGTTAGATTATACTAATTTATAAATTTGTTTCTTACTTCCGATTTGTACGTTTAAGTAGACAAAAACTGCTGTGCAAAAAGCACGCACTTATAGCGTCGTTTTATGCGCAGTCTGTTTTTTCGTCTGCAAATGTAAATAAAAAAAATGAATTACGTTCAAGAATCAAGTGAAAACATTACGTAAACGTTTTCTAAAAGGTGTGTTTTTAACATTAAATCCCCTAAAAAACGCCTTGTAGGGCTATCCTTTAGGGGAAACGTGTTTCAGAATATTACCTGAAAAATCTACATTGTTTTTTTACTTAACTTGCGAATATAATCGGTTTATTTTACAACCAGCTTGCTGGTCTTCTTGCTACCGTCAGCAAGAGTCTTCACAACGATGTTGATGCCTTTCTTTGACTACTTTTCTGTAGAAAAGCGTTCGTCTTTAAAACTTAAATAGACGAAAACGATTATTACGTTATAAGTGTTTTCTTTGCCCCTTTGTAAAACGGAAAAGAGAGTGTGCCATAAGTTCATGACGCACTCTCTTGTTGTTGATATATTACTGATATATTGTTGGAAAAGACAGTATAAGTTTTTGAGATAATCAGCTTCTTCAGCCGCACAACAGCTGTTGTGCGCTTGCATAACAGCTGATATGCGCTTGCACAACACGTGATGTGCATGCCGTAGTCAACTGTTGTGCGCTAACTGTTTTCTTGACTTATGACCGTCTCTCCTTGAACGAAAATAGAGACGGTCGCTTTTCTTTATTTCATGATCACTTTTTCGGTCTTCTTGCTGCCGTCAGCAAGTGTCTTCACAATGATGTTGATTCCTTTCTGAAGACTGTTCTGCTGAGCGCCGCTTATCGAGAAGATGGCTGTGTTTACGGTGGCTGCTTCATCTTCTGCAGCAATGTTCTTGATGCCTGTAGCAACAGAAGTCATCTTGCCGAAACCACCCATCTCGTTGGCAGCACGAACGCTCCATGTACCTGTAGCGCCTGCGATGTCGAGAGTCTTCTCTGCTGTCATGGCGAAGAACTTGCCGTCCTTCAATACGATGTACATCTGGGCATCACCTTCCCAAGCAAGCTTGCCATCTGCTTCAGTTGTTGTACTTACTGTCTGCTGAGCAGAAAGCTTGTCAGGTTCCCACTCGCCGAATATGTTCTTCAGAGAGTAAGCAGCTGCTTCGTCGGCTGTGAGGATGATGTTCTCCTCGTCCTTCAATACCTTGCCGTCTGATGCCTTGAATACTACCTTCTTCTCTGCAGGAGAGAATACGTTGCCTTCTGCATCCTTCAATACGTCGAGGCGGAACTTGTCTGCCATCGCATCGCCCATTGCGTTGATGGTGAAATAAGCAAACTTCTTGTCGTCGTTCAGAATCTCATCCTTCTGGTTTACGGTGGTGTTGAGCCAGGTAAGACGGGTGATGTTGTTCCATGAGCGGCCGAGGCTGAATGCTTTTGCCTTGTTCTCGATGGTGCAATCCTTGAAGATGTAACCCCACTCGCTCTTGCTGTTAGGAGCTGCAATCACATCCTCACCGTTCTTCTCGCCTTCCTTGCGACTCTCATTTACGAAGAGTACACGGTTGAAATATACGTCGCCGCCACCACAAACATAGTCCACGGTGCCGTGAATCTCTGAATCCTCAAAGTAGAACTGTCCCTTGCCGTTTGGTTCATTGCTATAGTATGTGTCCTGGTAAGAGAGCATCTTCACGTTCTTGCAGATGGTCTGAGTACCCTTGTCCTGAAGGCAGACAGCACGACCGGCTGAACCGCTCTTGTAATACTCCAGTGCATTCTGCAGGGTGATGTCCTGCATATAGAGGTTGTTACCTGTGTTGAGAAGGGTAGCGGTGGTACCGATGCCCTCGTTCTCTACAGCTGGCTTGTTTACGATGATGGTCTTGTCCATGCTCTCACCGATGAGGGAAATGTTGTTTCCGCTGATGTTGGTGAGACACTGGTCGCCCAGGTCGTATGTACCGTTAGGCAGGAAGATGAACGAACGGGCTGCGTCGGCAGCAGCGTTGGCGCCGTTTACTACTTCCAGTGTGGTGATGAAGCTTTGTGCGTCACCAGCCTTCACGGTATACCAATTGCCGTTCTGTGCGAAGGCAGGCTCAGTCATGTTCACGATGCTGAGGTTGTGCAGATAGGCTGTGCCTTCGAATGAGAGGGTATAGAAGCCGCTCTCTGTTGATGGATTCTGGAGGATGCCAGAGTTTCCGTCCTTGCTAGCCTTAGCGTCGATGCTTGCCAGTTCCTTGCCCTGAGGGTCTGAGAGGATGATCTTGCCTGAGCCTGAATACTGGCAGAGTGCCATCTTGATGTAGCCCTTGCCGCCCATCAAAACCTTTACCTTACTGTCGGCATTGAAGGTCCAGCCGTGAGTAGCATCGTGCCACTTGCCGCCTTCTACTTCGATAGCCTCATGGTCGTTGATGTCGAAACCTTCCTTCTGAAGGTCGTAGTCATAGCGGGCTGTGCCGCTGGCTGTCTCGATGTCTGTTACCAGAGCATAGAGTGATGTGTTCTCGGTGATGACAGAAGAAGCGGTGAATTTCTGGCTGTCCTTCTTCTGGTCGCTAGCCCAGCCACGGAACTTCTTGCCGTCGGCTACGGTCACCTTTTCTGTTGTTCCATCCAGGAACTTCTCGATTTCTGCATCCTGCTCTACTGACTGAGTGCCGAGAACAGTCTTGCCATCTATATCGTAGTAAGTAAGTACGAAGTCTGGCTTGAAGCCTACTGTGAGTTCGTAGGTAGCCTCGTCACCGTTAGCCTCTACCACGAGGGTAGCCACGGTCTTCTGGTCAGCACCTTCGCCGGTTGTGGTGTAAGTGAAGCTCTTGACCGTTCCGTTGTCAGCTGTGATTTCTGTCAGAGGATTGGTCTCTGAGATGAGTTTAGCCTTCTTTGAGATGAGCACGGTAGCCACCTGCTTGCCTGAAGCATCCTCTGTGAAGAGGTCGGCTGCATGATACTTCTTACCGTTCAGCAGGAAGCTGCCGAGCATTGGTGATTTGCTCATATCTACATTGCCATAGATGGCGAGGTCGGTAACGTAAGCGTTCTGACCGAGAGCAAAGTTCTCAAACTTAATCTGACAGTTGGTGCGGTTTACGTCGAGAGTCAGGTCTTCGCCCTTGGTATTTGCGATAGCTACGTTGTGGATTGCTACCCAGTCTGCATCGCCGTCACCCTTTACGGATACCTTGATACCACGCTTGCTGCCGGTAGCAGCCTGGTGGAGGGTAATCTTGGTGATGCTAGCCAACGGAGATGTTACTACGCTAGGTTCTGCTGTCTTGTATTCGCCGGTGTACTTGGCTGTCTCCATGAAACCGGTAATCTCTGGGAACTTAGAGTGAGTACCGGCAGGATAAACACCCACGCCATTGAATGTAAAGCTGAGTTCCTCCTTGCTGTAGAGGGTCTTCACCTTTACCACTTCGTCGGTAGCCTTGGTACGGTCGATTTCTTTCCAGTTGGTGAAATCGGTAGAGTAGAGGGTCTTCTCCTGCAAGGCACTCGCCTGAACGAGTTTGATGCCGTAGAAGTAACCGTTCTCTGCTACTTCAATCTGGACGTAGCCCTGAGCTGCTTCATCTACAGTAGCATTGTGCTCAATGTTTTCATCAGCTGAAGTCGTTTCGCCGATGGTGAAAGTAGCACGATATTTCTCGTTGCCATAGTTCATGATGGTAACGATGTCTCTGGATGATTTCACCGGAACCTTCAGGATGGTTCCCTTGTTGATCTGTGCATCGGCTGATCGTCCCTTCAACTTTCCGTTGGTTGCATCAACGGTCATTTCGATACCTTCTACGGTAGAGGCGATAGCGCTAACGCTCTTCTCTACATGGGTACTTTGGATACCTTCCGGCAGATTGGCTTTGAAGTTCCATTCTGCCGTAACGTCTTGCGCCTTTGCCATGAAAGCAAAGACGAGCAACAGGCTTAGAAGCCCGAATCTGAGTAGATTTTTTTTCATTTTGTTTGCCTTTAGGTTACTTTATTTATTTTATGATTACTTTCCTTTTTTTAAGTTTATAGTTGCAAAAGTACACTTATTATTTCGAATTTGTTCCTTTTCTTTCTGAATTTCTTGTAAAAGCTACGTAATCGTTTTCGTAGTTTCCAATCATTTTGGTTCATGTTTTCCTTTTATTCTCAGAATGATTTGTTATCTTTGCCCTCAGAATAAACAAAAAATGAATTAAAACTTGAATAAAGTTATTCACAACTTATTTTTTATTATAAACTTAAAAACAGATAGATTATGAAGAAATTTTTTACTCTTATCGCAGCTGTCGCTATGGCAGCAAGTATGAACGCTCAGGGCACTTATGCAGTGCAGGTAGGTGACAATGTTAAGGCTGGTGATCAGATTACATCTGTTAAGAATATCACTCTGACTTATATGGAGAAGGCTGGTACAGCTTTCGCTGTAGGTAAGGAGACGACTAACTGGGCTGATGCTGATTTCGGTGCTTACGTGTGTGGTAAGAACAATGGTAAGTTGGTGAAGAATGCAGAGCCAACTGGTTGTGTTTATAAGTTCGAGACTGTTAAGGCAGGTTCTGTAACTGTAGGTGTTCAGTTGGGAGGCGATAAGGGATTCCATATCCTGGATGCAGATTTTGCCGAGTATGCTCCTGCTTCTTATAATTTGCCAGCTGCTAAGGATGGTGCTTCTCAGGAGTTCACACAGAATGAGAAGGGTGAGAACATCATTGGTGACAAGTCTAATGGTACTGTAACATTTGATGTAGCTGCTGGTGGTACTTACTATGTACTCGCTGCTGGTACTAAAATGGGTTTCTACGGCTTTAAGTATGTAGAGAAGGTTTCAGACGGCATTTCAAACATTAGCATTGATTCTGCCAAGGCAGGTAAGACCTACAACCTCGCTGGTCAGTTGGTTTCAGACTCTTACAAGGGTGTGGTAATCAAGAACGGAAAGAAGTTCGTAAAGTAATCAAAAGAATATAAGATTTTAATTGACGAAAATACCGTTAATCAAAATTTTCATTGATTTAATAAAAACGCCCGTGTTCAGTATTCTTTTACTGTAACACGGGCGTTATTTTTTTCATTCTTCCTTTCGGACAATATACATAGCTTTTATTTGTTCAATCCCTGCTGTTCCATTTCCAGGCTAGCCCAGATGAATGGACCAACGCCCTTGGCGTCGTTGTCGCGGATTGGCTCGCTCATATAGTAGTTGAAGCTGCCGTCGCGCTTGAAGTTTGGCTTCTTGACGTATGGACCAGGACCAGGGCCGAGACCACTTACTGAACAGCACTTGGTAAGACTGATGGTCTTGTCTGGGTTCACCTTGATGAACTGGTTCAGGATTCCGTTGTAAGCCTTCACACCAGCATCACGGTATTTCTCTGAAAGGTAACCCTTGCGATAACCCTTGAGCAATACATAGGCAAACATGCTTGAAGCAGTACTCTCCAGATAGTTGCGAGGGTCCTTGACGTCCATTACGTCATACCATACGCCTGTAGACTTGTCCTGATATTTCACTACGCTAGCCATCGCCTTGTTCAAGAGCTTGATAACCTCATCGCGGCGAGCGTAATTCTCTGGCATAGCATCGAGACATTCGGTCATTGCCATTACGTACCATCCCAAGGCTCTAGCCCAGGTATGCTGGCTCTTGCCGTTCTCCTTGTCTGCCCAGAATTGCTCGTGAGTCTCATCCCAGGCATGCTTCCAGAGCTGGGTCTTCTCGTCGTAGGTGCGGAAGTCGGTCTTGATCATTTGGTCTACGGCATCGTTCAGATACTTCTCTGCCTTCTTAGGCTTCATGGTCTGTACGGCATAGTTGCAGTAGAAAGGCAAGCCCATGAAGATACCGTCGAGCCAAACCTGGTTGGCGTAGATGGCCTTGTGCCAGTAAACGCCTTCCTTGGTGCGAGGCTGGTTGACAAGCTGCTTGAAGAGAGTCTTCAAAGCTTTCTCAGTGCCCTTGGTAGGGGCAATGTTGTGCATGCGGAGGATAAACTTGGCTGTACGAACATTGTCGAGGTTGAAATCCTCATACTTGTAGCCGGTAATATTACCCTTCTCATCAATCATGGTCTTAGGATATTCCTTCAGATATTCGAGGATAGACTCGTTACCTTCCTTGTATGCTTCGTAAGTATCGAGCATACCTTCCATCTCGATGCCCATTACATAACTCCACTTTGGCTTCTTGCTGAAATCAAGGAGATAAGAATGAGGAACGCGCTTCATCTCGCTGTGGGTAAGCCACTCAGAATAGTTCTTGTATGGCTGCTCGCCTGCGTTGAGAACAAGAGAACCGTTGATGTAGAGGTTGTCGAACTTCACGTTGCGGGTCTTGCCTGTAATCTTGACTGGCTGCTTCTGCACACCGTCGAACTTACAGTTCCTGATATTGATATCGTAAACATTTTCTACTGCGTTACGGCCAATGATGAGAACACCATAGTTGCTCTTCTGACAGGTAACGTCTTCGACATTCACGTTGCGAACGGTTGGTTCGAAACCACGGTAGCAAACTTCCTTAGCCTCGTAGTCGAGGTTGATCTTTACGACAGCTTCGCCACACTGACCTACCTTGACACGGCGCATGTTGATGTTCTGGATCAGTCCGCCACGGCAATTGTTGGTCTTGATGCGGAGGATACGGTCCAGATGAGGAGAATCCATCTCGCAGTCTTCTGCGTAAACATTCTCGCATCCGCCAGAAATCTCAGAGCCGATAACCACACCTCCGTGACCATCTTCCATTTTGCAGTTGCGGATGATGATGTTCCTGGAAGGCTGGTTCCAGAGACGGCCGTCATTGTTGCGACCGCTCTTGATGGCGATGCAGTCATCACCAGTATGGAAAATACAGTTCTGGATGAGAACATTCTCACATGCCTCTGGGTCGCAGCCATCGCCGTTAGGACCTTCGTTCCAGATGTAAACACCATCTACGGTAATGTTCTTGCTGAGGAGAGGGTGGATAACCCAGAAAGGAGAGTTGATTAACTTGACATCCTTGATGAGGATGCGCTCGCTGCGAACGAAGTTGATGAGCTGAGGACGGAGACCCTGACCCATACCGAACTTTCTTTCATCAAAAGCCACGCCGTCTTCTGCCTGCTTCAGCAGTTTGGAGCGTGAACCCAGTTTCTGGCTTTCGGTGGTTACTCCTTCCTTGAAGCCGAAGCGTGGATTTCCGTTCCACTGCCACCAGGTGTCGTTGTTGCCTCCACCATCAATGGTACCCTTACCGGTAATGGCGATGTCTTTAGCCTGGTAAGCATAGATGCATGGAGAGTAGTTCCAGCACGCCAAGCCTTCCCAGGAAGTGCGAACCAATGGATAGAGTTTAGGTTCGAAGGCAAAGTAGAGTGTAGCACTCTCTTCGATAACGAGATTGACTCCCGACTTCATTTCGATGGCTCCAGTGTTCCATGTTCCAGCAGGAATCACCACCTTGCCGCCACCTTTCTTGGATGCAAGTGCGATGGCACGGTTGATTGCCTTCTGGTTTTGTGCAGCAGAAGCCGTTGTCTTAGCGCCATACGATGTGATGGCGTAAACTTTCTCACTCAATTTTGGCTGTTGGATGCTCTGCTCAATACGCTTGTACTCTGCATCGTCCCATCCGGCTGCATACGAACAGACAGGAATGAGTAAAGCCACCAACAAAGATTTTAATAATTTGATCATTGTTTGCTTTTAGATTAAATTAATAATGTGTAAAGTAGTTTATATCACCTTGCAAAGATACATAAATTATTTATATAAACGAGTTTTCAGTATGTTAAAAAAGTGTTTTTTATGAAAAATAACCGGTTTTTCTTTGTTAAATAAAAATTAATTGCTACCTTTGTAGCGATAATTAACATTTATAATACAATAAACAAGGAGATAGCCTATAGATTGGACATTTACTTAATACAAAATAATTAAGAAAATGAGAATACTCGAAGAAATGACAGATGAGGAGTTGGCTTTGGCTTATGTCGAAGGCAACAACAAGGCTTTTGACCTTTTGCTTTCACGCAATGAGGTGAAGCTTTTCTCATATATTATGTTTGTGGTACATGATGAGCAATTGGCAAACGATATCTTTCAGGAGACATTTGTAAAGGCCATCGTCAAGTTGCAGAACCGTTTGTATTCCACAAGCGGTAAGTTCAGCTCTTGGCTCATGCGTATCGCTCATAATGTAATCATTGACGGCTATCGTGAACAGGGCCATTTCCGCATGATAGATCAGGGTGCGAACAACGACTTGTCTTGTCTTCGTGGCGAATCTATCCTTGATAGTTTTGCTGAGCGCGAAATGATTAAAAACCAGGTGTTGAATGATGTTCAGAAACTCATGATGTATCTGCCTGCCAATCAGCGTGAAGTGGTCTACATGCGATATTATCAGCAAATGTCTTTCAAGGAAATTGCCGAAACAACCAATGTCAGTATCAATACCAGTCTGGGCAGAATGCGCTATGCGCTCCTTAACCTGCGTCGGATGGCTAAGGAGCACCATATCTGCTTGCAGCTGGATTAGTCGTCCAGCTGTTTCAGTTCTTTCATTGCATGGATGAAGGAGCATGGGTCTGTACTCTTGAATACATAGCTTCCGCTCACCAGAACGTTGACTCCGGCTTTTACGAGTCGTGGAGCCGTTTCTGCTTGTACGCCACCGTCTACCTCTATGAGGGCATGGCTTCCGCTTTCTTTGATCAGCTTGCGGAGGCGCTGAACCTTCTTGATGGTGTTTTCGATAAACTTCTGTCCTCCGAAGCCCGGGTTCACACTCATCAGAAGTACCATGTCTACATCACAGATGATATCTTCCAATACGCTTACGGGTGTGGAAGGATTCAGTGTTACACCCGCTTTCATTCCTGCAGCATGAATCTGCTGGATGGTACGGTGCAGGTGGGTACAAGCCTCATAGTGAACGTTCATCATCATTGCGCCAGCCTTGGCAGTCTGTTCGATATACTGTTCCGGGTGAACAATCATGAAGTGAACATCCAGTGGTTTGGTGCAGACTTTGGCTACAGCTTCAAGCACTGGGAATCCGAAGGAAATATTAGGTACGAAGACACCGTCCATAATGTCCATATGGAGCCAGTCTGCTTCACTCTTGTTGATCATTTCTACATCGCTCTTCAAGTCAATGAAATTGGCAGAGAGGAGTGATGGTGATATTATTGTTTTCATCTTTATTTAGATTGATGTTTTAAGACCCTGGGGTCGTTTGAATTCTAGTTGACATAATACGCCTGCTGGGATTCATCTTTATCGAATGCCCGATAGGTGTATGCCAGCTTCTTGATGAAATAGATAGTCTTGGCAGACGGTCTCTTTTTTTCCGAAGTAAATAAATGCTTCATAGGCGTATTATTAAATGATTATTCTATTCTTACTATATTAATAACGATGTGCATTGGACTTTATTACATTTCCATGCATTTTTTCTCTATTTTTTTTCTTTTGCCAGCCTATTCGGTTCATTTTCTTTTATATATAATAAGGTGTAAGAGGACTTTTTATGTTGAAAAGGGTAAGAAAACTAACTTTTTTCTGTTAAATCCCAAAAATTTCCGATAAAAAATTTGTTATTTAAAAGAAAAAGTGTACTTTTGCAATCGAATAGTTATAGTGACTATGATAAAAAGTAAAATAATTAAAATACAATACAATTATGATGAATTCATTCGTATCTACAGCATGGTGGTGGCGTAACTCAAGATTTAAAAAGTCGTGAGTCGCGAACCTGTGTATGGATATGAATCCTAAGATACTAAGGGCCTGCCGTAACTTACGACAGGTCCTTTTTCTATATTCTAAAGTACTGTATCGTATTTTTCAGATAGTGAGTATTAATATAAAATAGATAAACAGATAGGAGATAATGATTATGGAAATGAAGAATATCTTGAACAGAATGTTGAATCATGAAGAGTTGACTCGTGAGGAAACCAAGGATATTATCATCGGTATTACAAAGAGCGAGTTTCCTGAGGAACAGATTACCGCTTTGCTTACTGGTTTGCAGATGCGCGGTGTTACGGTGGATGAGTTGCTCGGCTTCCGTGATGGTATTTTGGCTACTGGTGTTCCTGCCATTCTGGATTGCGACCGCTATATAGATGTTGTAGGTACAGGTGGTGACCGCAAGAATACTTTCAATATCTCAACCACTTCCTGCTTTGTGATTGCGGGTGCAGGTTATAAGGTGGCTAAGCATGGCAACTATGCAGCTACTTCCGTGAGTGGAGCTTCTAACGTGATCAAGAATCACGGTGTGCAGTTTACAGACGATATGGACAAGTTGAACCGCAGCATCAATGAGGCGGGTATTGTTTATCTCCATGCCCAGCTTTTTGCCAAGGCAATGAAGTTTGTGGGTCCTATCCGCAAGGCTTTGCAGTTCCCTACAGTATTCAATCTCCTGGGTCCTTTGGTTAATCCTAGTCAACCAAAATGTCAACTCCTGGGTGTTGCCAATCTGGATCAGATGCGCCTCTATAATCAGGTTTATCAGAAGATAGGTATTGATTACGGAATCGTGAACAGCATTGACGGTTATGATGAGATTTCATTGACCAGTGATTTTAAGGTAACCACCAATAATTATGAAAAGATTTTCAAGCCACAGGATCTCGGCTTTGATTTGGCTAAACCGGAAGAGGTAAGAGGTGGCGCTACAGAGGAAGAGGCTAAGGATATCTTTGATGCAGTACTTGAAAACCGCGCACTTCCTGCTCAGAAGAACATCGTTCTGGCTAATGCTGCCTTCGGAATCCAGGTGATGGAGAAGGGAAAGAAGAGCATCGAGGAATGCGTGGAGATAGCTAGAGAAAGCATCGACTCCGGTAAGGCGCTCGCTACATTCAAGAAGTTTGTGGAGCTGAATAAAGACTAAGAACTGGAGGGAATCCGATGGACTGGGGGGAATCCGATGGAATCGGATTCAACGGTGGTTTAGAGGGGACTTGATTCCTGTTTCCTGTTTTTCAGGGAGGATAGGTAATCATAAAGTTCCAAGTTCAACGTTCAAAGTTCAACGTTCAAAGTTCAACGTTCAAAGTAGAAAAAATGGCTGATATATTAGAAGAGATAGTGGCACATAAGAGGATTGAGATAGAGCAGCGCAAGCGCTTTGTCCAGCCACGACAGATGACAACCCTCACCGAGCAAAAGATGCTGGAGGATGGGGGAAAGGTGATAGGAGGAAGCATGAAGGAAGCACTGATGAATTCTGAGACCGGAATCATTGCCGAGTTCAAGCGCAAATCGCCAAGTAAGGGGTGGATCAAGGAAGAGGGAAGGGCTAGCATTATTCCTTTGAGCTACCAGAAGAATGGAGCTTCTGCCCTGAGTATCCTTACCGATATCGATTACTTCGGTGGCTATGATGAGTATATCCAGGAGGCGCGCCATGTGGGTGTTTCTATACCTATATTATATAAGAACTTCGTCATCGAGGAATATCAGCTCTTGCAGGCTAGATATTGCGGTGCTTCTGCCGTGTTGCTCATTGCGGCTTGCCTCAGTAAGGAGGAATGCAAGGGACTGATGAACATGGCTCACCAGCTGGGGATGGAGGTGCTGCTGGAGATGCATAACGAGCGAGACTTCGAATATGCGGAGCTGGAGCCGGATATGTATGGAATCAACAACCGCAACCTGGGTACCTTTGTTACGGACGTAGAGAATAGCTTCCGCTTGGCTGAGAAGCTTCCGAAGGATGTCTGCAGGGTGAGTGAGAGTGGAATCTCCAATCCTCTGACAGTTCGCCGATTAAGAGAAGAGGGCGGTTTCCGTGGTTTCCTGATGGGTGAACAGTTCATGAAGCAGGCTGATCCGGGAATTGCGCTTCAAGAGTTTATCTCTAAATTATAGGACTTTCGCAAGTTTTTCTCCTTACGCCCTGAAAGGGCAGAAGCTCCTAGCCCAGGGCAACGCCCTGGGTATAGATAGCCGTCAGCAATGCGCCCTGTAAGGGCAAAAGCTTTAGAATCATAAATAATAATATAATGTTAGTAAAGGTTTGTGGAATGCGTGAACCTGAGAATATAGAGCAGGTTGCGCAACTCGGCGTAGACATGATGGGATTCATTTTCTATCCTAAGTCTCCACGATATGTTAGCCAGGCGGTGGATCGCTCGGATGCTGACCGGAAGGTTTGCAGAGTTGGAGTCTTCGTGAATGATTCCATTCCGGATATGGTGGATAGAATTCATACCTTCTCCCTGAATGCGGTGCAATTGCATGGCGGCGAGAGCAGAGAAGTTTGCGAACAGCTGCGTGAAGCCAACGGGGAGATTAAGATAATCAAAGCCATCAGTGTTTCCGATGCCGGGGATATTCAGAAATATAAGGAGTATGTAGGCGCTGTTGACTACTTCCTTTTCGACACCAAATGCAAGACGGTGGGCGGAAGTGGTCAGCAGTTTGATTGGCAAGTCCTTGATGAATATGATGGCGATGTTCTATTCCTGTTGAGTGGTGGCATTGGGCCGGAGGATGCTTCCCGCATTCGTTCTTTCCATCATCCCAAATGCGTTGGTATCGACCTCAACTCCAGGTTTGAGATAGAACCAGGGGTGAAGGATGTGGAGAAACTCAGGAAATTCATTTTAAAAGTAAAAAAGTAAAAAGTTACTATGTTTGCAAACGCTAACGCAATGACAACAGTTGGAAGACGCT
>ERZ1026852.665-NODE-665-length-20624-cov-12.365501_pt1 | contig 20624 bp, 14 predicted proteins | sample MGYA00380156_ERZ1026852 | MGnify/ENA primary metagenome ERZ1026852 (study PRJEB33269, sample SAMEA4719792) | human gut metagenome | biome: human-associated habitat; feature: organic feature; material: feces | place: Cameroon | collected 2013-10 ...
CTTATATACGTATAAAAATAATATTCATGCCATTTTTAGAATTAGAAATGCAAATGAAATAGACTTTGCTAAATACGCGAATTTTGTAGCTTGTGTAGATTATGTTTATAAACACTTGAATATAGATAATCAAGAATTATATATAAAAACAAATATAAATTCTCCTGGACCAGTTGAGTTTATTGGGGAAAAAAGTCAGACGATTTGTGGATTGATAAGGATAGTTGATATTATTTTGAATGGAAAAAATCTTCCTGATGATTTAAAACAAGAAATGTGGATTGAAGAAAAAAAGGAGGAATATTCAAAATATAATTATAATGATTATGATTTTCCGAGTGGAGGACAGGTGTAATAGTTCATGGAAGAAAAAAGATTGGATATTATTGAAAATGGTAGTACTTTAAAAGGCCATATTGTAAAAAAGAAATATTATTATGATAATGAAAAAGGATTTATTATTTTTGAAAATGAAAAAGATGAGATTATTTATTTTGCGCAGAAGCAAGTGACGGAAATTTCATCGTTGTTAGGAAAAATTAATATAATAAAAGACATAGTACATGGGGAGAAAACAAAGCTATGGATTAATGCTCAAAAAGCAGCCGCATTAAATGAGTTTTTTTGTGAACATGAAAGTGAAAGCAAGAAAATACTGAAGAAGTGTATTTCTATCGTTGAAAAAAAGGAATTAGCAAGGAAAAGAATAATATATATTGGAACATATTTAGGGATTACAATCTTATTTGTGTGTTTAATTATATTGTTAAATATATTTAAGATTGATGTGGCAATAATGAAGTACTTGTATATATGTATGTTTGGTTCTTTCGGGGGATTTATTTCGCTCAATACACGTCTTGAAAAAATTGAATTTCGTTTATATGAAGGAACTTGGAGTTATATTTTAGTTTCTGTTTATAAAATTGCTTTTTCGTGTGTGTCTAGCGTTATTGCTTATTTTATGTTAGAGTCGGAGCTGATTTTATCCGTATTTAAAGGATCGACTAGCATTGCATATATAATAGCAGTATTGGCTGGATTTAGTGAAAGTCTTCTACCAAATATATTTTCAGGAATTGAACAGGATATTGTTTCAGGAGGTAGAGAATAAATGTTATGTTAGAGGTGCTATGCGTCAAGAGCATGGAACGGGGCGATATAAGATATATTCCATAAAGTGGACACGATAAGAAGGGGGGAAATCCTAATAAGAGTAACTGACTTGAAAAAGTAAATTCCGCTGACTTTTAAATTTTGTTGATTTTGGGGAGTGTCTCAAAGTTTGTGTAACCTTCAAACTGATGTAAGATAACATTACTCAGTTTGGAGGTTTTTATTATGGCAAGAAGAAAAAGTGATTCACCACAAAAAGCAGAAATGCACGAAATGATGCAGGGATATCTCGAGGATACTGATATTATTCTTCTTGAGATATCTCTGCCTTTCATTTCGGATATATATTTATTCTCTGTTTTAAATTTATCTTGTTGCAGAAATAAGAGGGTGAGTGTTTGGATGAAAGATCAACATGTGGTTTTACATACCGTGGTATAAAGAAGGGAAGAAAGTTTTATGATACAGTTAATAACGAACTACTGAAATTTACAGTAATTATCTCGCAGAGTAACGGAAAGTGGGTATTTTGCGAGCATAAAGAAAGAGGTACCTACGAATTGCTGGAGAAATGGACATATTCGTTAATACAGCCGAAATTGATAGAAAAGCTTGACAAAGACTATAGAAAAAGAGTAGGTTATGGGTCACAGAAGCAAAGCTTGTACAAAGACTTTTCCGTGTTAGAAAGTGAAAGCTGGTTTGAAATTTCGATTTCAGTATAAAAGTAAATTTTAGTGTATTTTTAATTGGGCGATGTTTATCGAATAAGTGTTATGTGGAAAATGGGAATTCAATAAGAAAGATTTGGGCACAGGAGAAATTCTGCACCTGTTATGAATTTTAAAATAAAAGTAAAATCGCATCTTTGTACGACTGCATCGCATAGATATAACAGAATATATTGCGATATAGTTTGTAAAATGATAGAATGAATATATGAAATCTAAGCAGTCATTGCTGATTTGTTTTGAAAGAGGTATTTCAATGAAAATAAGTTATAAAAAATTATGGATATTGTTAGCGGAGAAAGAAATATCAAAACAGGATTTTAGAGAAAGATTGGCAATATCTACTGGAACAATGACAAAACTTAATAAAGGGGAAGAGGTATCTTTGGGTACACTTCTTCGTATATGCGATTATTTTGATTGTAATATTGGAGAGATTTGTGATGCAATCAAAGCGGACAATATGAAAAACAAGAAACAAAATTAATAAAAGCAAGAAATAGTTAAAGATGGTATAGTACAAAAATCATGTATACATGGTATAAATTAAATGAAAAGTTGCGTGAAATGGTGGAAGGAGATTGGTGCAATTGGAAATAATTAATAACATCAATAAGACTCTGAAAGAGGATTTGACAGAGGAAATACATAAGGGAAGTAAAGTATCAGTAGCTGCAGCCTGTTTTTCTATTTATGCGTTTGCTGAATTAAAAAAGCAGCTGAAAAATGTGGATGAATTGAGATTTATCTTTACATCGCCTACCTTTATCAAAGAAAAGGCAAGACGAGAAAAAAGAGAGTTTTATATACCAAGACAAGAACGCGAAAAAAATCTTTTCGGGTCGGAGTTTGAAATAAAACTTCGTAATGAGATGACTCAGAAAATGATTGCAAAGGAATGTGCTGAGTGGATTCGCAAAAAGGCTGTTTTTAAGTCAAATACAACCAACGAGAATATGATGGGTTTTATCAATGTTGATGATAAGAATTATATGCCTTTGAATGGTTTTACAACGGTTGATTTGGGATGTGAACGAGGAAATAATGCATATTATATGGTACAAAAATTGGAGGCACCGATGAGTGAGGCATATTTGCAGCTGTTTGAACAGATATGGAATGATGAGTCAAAGCTTCAAGAAGTAACAAAGGAAGTGATTGATAACATTACGACTGTGTACAATGAAAATTCGCCGGAATTTATATACTTTATGACGCTGTATCATGTATTTAGTGAATTCCTTGATGATATTTCTGAGGATGAATTACCAAACGAAGCGACAGGGTTTAAGCAGAGCAAAATTTGGAATCTTTTATATGATTTCCAGAAAGATGCTGTATTAGCAATTATAAATAAGCTGGAACGATATAATGGATGTATTCTCGCTGATAGTGTTGGTCTTGGTAAAACATTCACTGCGCTTGCAGTGGTAAAATATTATGAGAACAGAAACAAAAGTGTTCTTGTTCTTTGCCCTAAAAAGCTGGCAGAAAACTGGAACACTTATAAAGATAACTATGTAAATAATCCCATAGCAGCAGACAGACTTAACTATGATGTTTTATTCCACACAGATTTATCAAGATCACATGGTTTTTCCAATGGTTTGGATCTGGATAGATTGAATTGGGGAAATTATGATCTAGTTGTTATTGATGAATCACATAATTTTCGTAATGGTGCAGGTACCCATGCCAATACGCAGGAGAATCGTTATGTAAAATTAATGGATAAAATTATCAGGGCTGGTGTAAAGACAAAAGTTTTGATGTTGTCTGCAACCCCGGTAAATAATGGATTTACTGACTTGAAGAATCAACTTGCTATTGCCTATGAAGGTGAATCAGAAAATATGAACAAGCAGTTAGATACAACGAAGACAATTGAAGAAATTTTCAAGCAGGCTCAGAGGGCTTTTAATGCATGGAGTAAGCTGGATCCGGAAGATAGAACCACAGATGCGCTCCTTAGAACACTTGACTTTGATTTCTTTGAATTGCTTGATAGTGTTACGATTGCCCGTTCAAGAAAACATATTGAGAAATACTATGATACCGCCGAGATTGGAAAATTCCCGGAGAGAAAAAAGCCTATTTCGCGCCGCCCCCAGCTGACAGATCTTGACACAGCGATCAATTACAATGAGATCTATGAGCAGTTGATGCAGCTTACATTATGTATCTATACACCGTCTAACTATATCTTTCCAAGTAAGACGCAGAAGTATATCGACCTTACACATAACAAGGGAGATAATCTTACTCAGACAGGTCGTGAACAGGGTATCAGAAGGTTAATGAGCATTAATCTTTTAAAGCGTTTGGAGAGCTCTGTAAACTCGTTTCAGCTGACACTTGAAAGAATAAAGACGTTGATTGAGAGTACGATTGCAGCTATTGATACTTTTGAACAGTATGGTGCTGTTGATATTGATATGTATGAAGCTTCTGATACTGAATTCGATATAGATGATAGTAATACAGAATACTTTACTGTTGGTAAGAAAGTAAAGATCGAGCTGGCTGATATGGACTATAAGTCATGGCGAGATGAATTAAAAGCAGATGCAGAGGTTCTTGAACTGCTGACCTTAATGGTTGCGGATATTACTCCGGAACATGACAGCAAGCTTCAGGAATTGCTGAAGCTGGTATCAGAAAAGATTGAGAATCCAATCAATTCCGGAAACAGGAAGATTCTGATTTTCTCAGCATTTTCTGATACGGCAGAGTATCTTTATGACAATGTAAGTACATATATCAAGAAGAAGTATGGTTTAGATACGGCTGTGATTACCGGTTCTATTGATGGAAGAACAACGATAAAGGGATTCAAGGCAACACTCAACAATGTGCTTACCTGCTTCTCACCAATATCTAAGAGTAAAGATGTGTTGATGCCAAAAAGTAAGACAGAAATTGATGTGCTGATTGCGACGGATTGTATTTCCGAAGGTCAGAACCTGCAGGACTGTGATTATCTTGTAAACTATGATATTCACTGGAATCCGGTTCGTATCATTCAGAGATTTGGTCGTATTGATCGTATTGGTAGCAGAAATGCGTATATTCAGCTGGTAAATTTCTGGCCGGATATGGATCTGGATGAATACATTAATCTAAAAAGCCGGGTAGAGACACGAATGAAGATATCTATTATGACTTCCACGGGTGATGATGACCTTATCAATCCGGAGGAAAAGGGAGACCTTGAATATCGTAAGCAACAGTTGAAACGCTTGCAGGAAGAAGTTGTTGATATCGAAGATATGTCCAGTGGTGTTTCTATTATGGATTTAGGATTAAATGAATTCCGGTTAGATCTTCTTGAATATGTAAAAGGCCATGAAGACCTAGAAAAAAAGCCAAAAGGACTTCATGCAGTCGTGCCTGCAACAGAAGAACTTCCGGAAGGAGTTATATTTGTACTTAAAAATATAAACAATAGCGTAAATATAGACAATCAAAACAGAATTCATCCGTTTTACATGGTTTATATTGGAGGCGATGGTGAAGTTATTTGCGATTATTTGAATCCGAAAAAGCTGTTGGATGATATCAGGCTTCTTTGTCGAGGTAAGAAAGAGCCAATCAAGGAGCTTTGTCAACGTTTTAATGAAGAGACAGATGATGGTCGAGATATGTCGGATATGTCAGAGCTTCTTAATAAAGCAATTAATTCAATCATTGACTGCAAGGAAGAAAGCGATATTAATAGCCTGTTCTCTGCCGGCGGAACATCGGCATTGATGTCTAGCGTATCAGGACTGGATGATTTTGAGCTTATTTGTTTCCTGGTTGTGAAATAAATGGAGGGCGAACAATGATAGGATTGCCAAAGACAACGGAATTCAATAAAAGAATTCCAAAGCAGAAATTCTATGAAAATATAGATGTTTCTCCTGCATTGAAGAAAGTGTTTGTTGAACAGGTAAAGACAATCTATTGGAAAAATAAGATTGCAGCTTCTACAACCAATCTTGCAACTGGAATTGATGTAACGGAGCTGGAAGTGTTTGAAATTCACTTAAACAGTCCGGCTCTTGATGATAGTCTTTTAAGACAGATTGATAAGGAAATTCCATATCATATCTTATTCTTGCTGGAGTATCAAGGAAAGTATCAAGCATGGATTGGATATAAAGAAGCTACAGCATCTGGTAATAAAGCTTTTAAAGTAAACGGATATTATCATACAGAGTGGTTGCTTGAAGATGAGTTGCCATTAAAGATGGTGGGCTTGGATGTTGATGCGGTTTATGAAAATTTTGTGCGCCAGATAGCCGGAGATAAGCTAAATGTGGAAAGTGCTGGCGAAAGCTTAAAAGAGTCTGTTGCACGAGAGGAACAGAAGCAGGTATTGATGAAGCAGATAATCAGTCTGCAGGCAAAAATTCGAAAAGAAAGACAGCTGAATAAACAGATGGAAATGAACGCCGAGTTGAAAAGGCTTAGGAAGGAGATGGAGATTATTTGAAGAATTGGATAAAGGAAAATTACAAGATTATTTTGCTGGTACTTGGACTTACAATAATTGGTCCGCTTATAATCAACATTTTGTTTAAATTACATCCAATAATAGACTTTTTTGTTGCCGAGTGGGATGCGTCAGCAACTCTGTCCTATTACGGAACGATACTTGCTTCTATATTGGCAATTTTTGGAATTTTCATTACTATACAATATAGCCAAAAAAGTTATAAGGACGATGTAAGAGATCGTTCCATGCCATTTATTGTAATAACCTTGCTAAAGACTAGATCCCATAAAACTCTATTTCAGTCGAGTGATTCTCAAGTTGAAACAAAGCCTGTCGAAGGATATCAGGAATACAAGGTTAAGGACATTTATTGTATTCTTAATAATGGACAAATTGAATATAGGGATGGATTAACAAAGGCTCAACAGGAGTTACTTAATAATGGAGGAATGCAATGGGTATCTCGTGAAAATAGAAGGAGTTTTTGTGTTGTGGATGATATTTGCATACCGATTGAAATAGAAAATGTTGGGAATGGTGCTGCAATAAGAATGCGTTATGGACTTAACAGAAAATCTATTAGTAAAAAAGATAGAAAATATTTACCAGTAATATCGTTAAAACCGGCTATGCCAATTATGTTTCATATATTTTCAGAAGATTGTTCGAGAAATAGTGCAAATTTGGGAGAATATGTGCTTTCATTTTACTATGAGGATATTTATTCGAATCAATATGAACAGGACTTTGATATAACAATCGAGTATAATGAAGAGAAAAATGCTCCGGTTTATTCAGTGGACATGAGCCATGTTCAAAAATTTATAGGAGGAAAATAATATGGAGAAAATGAGAATGGAGTCAGCTGATATAACTGCACAAAATATAGAGAAGATAGGAGCTATGTTCCCTAATTGTATTACTGAAACAGTTGATGAAACAGGAAAGCTGAAAAAGGCAATCAACTTTGAAATGCTCAAGCAAATGCTTTCCGATGAAATTACCGAGGGGGATGAAAGTTATGAATTTACTTGGGTGGGTAAAAAAGCCTCTATTGTTGAGGCAAATAAGCCAATCCGCAAAACGCTTCGTCCTTGTAAAGAAGAGAGCATTGACTGGGATACCACAGAAAATCTCTATATTGAAGGGGATAATCTTGAAGCGCTTAAACTTCTTCAAGAAAGCTATCTCAGCAAAGTGAAAATGATATACATTGATCCACCTTACAACACAGGTAACGATTTCATCTACAACGACGATTTCAAGATGACAGGCGAAGAATATGCTGATGAAAGCGGAGAAATAGATGAGGATGGCAACAGGATGTTTAAAAATACGGATTCTAATGGACGTTTTCATTCGGATTGGTGTTCGATGATGTATAGCCGTCTTATGTTGGCTAGAAAACTGTTGTCTGATGATGGTGCGATTTATATCAGTATAGATGATAAAGAATTTTCTAATCTCAAGAAAATTTGTGATGAAGTATTTGGATATTTAAACTTTGTTACTAATCTTGTATGGCAGTCAACGGCAGGTTCTAATACAGGGACAGATATTGTAACTGTGACAGAAAATATCCTTGTTTACACGAAGAATAGAAAAATGTTTACCTTTAATGGAATGCCTGCAAGGGATCAAAGCTATGCTTTTGCAGATGAATATGAGAATGTGCGAGGTAAGTATGCACTTGATAAATTAGATAGACGGCGTGTCTCTGGACATTATTCTGAAGCATTGAATTATGGTATTGATATGCCAGATGGAACTATACGGTATCCTGGTGGTGGTGCACAAAAGTCAAACGAAGGGTGGAATTATCTGTGGAGTAGAACTAAAGTTGAATGGGGGCTTGCAAATGGTTTTATTGTGTTTAAAAAAGTAAAAGGTGAATGGAATGTTTATAATAAGCGATATGAAAAAATGGATAATGAAGGAAATTTTGTTGAAAGAACAATTCCCTTTAGAAATTTAATCACCTCAGGTCAGTGTAACACTGCACAGGGCACGTCAGAGCTTCGTTCTATGTTTGAATTTAGACCATTTGACTTTCCAAAACCATCGGGGTTAATTAAACAACTTCTTTTAACTGCAGTTCGTACTGATAAGGAGGCCGTTATTATGGATTTCTTTTCAGGTTCAGCCACAACTGCCCACGCAATAATGCGGATGAATGCAGAGGATAACGGAAATCGTAAATTTATTATGGTGCAATTGCCAGAAAAGACAGATGAAAAGAGTGAGGCATACAAGGCAGGATATAAGAATATTTGCGAAATTGGAAAGGAAAGAATCCGCAGAGCAGGAATAAAAATCAAAGAAGATAATCCTTTGACAACACAGGATTTAGATGTTGGATTTCGTGTGTTGAAACTTGATGAATCCAACATGAACGACGTTTATTACAGCCCAGCAGAATACAGTCAAGATTTGCTTTCGATGCTGGAATCCAATGTCAAATCTGACCGTAGTGATCTTGATTTACTTTTTGGTTGTCTTCTTGAGTGGGGACTGCCGTTATCGCTTCCTTATAGTTCGGAACAAATTGAGGGCTACACGGTACATAACTATAACGATGGTGACCTTATTGCCTGCTTTGAGGAAGATGTGCCGGATAGTGTGATCAAAGAAATCGCAAAAAGACAGCCTCTTCGTGCCGTATTCCGTGATAGCAGCTTTGCGAACAGTCCTTCCAAGATTAATGTCGAAGAGATATTTAAACTGATGGCACCTGATACGAGAGTAAAGGTTATTTAAGGAGAGTGGATTATGAGTAAGAATGAAATTACGGCTACAGATCATGCTTTCCTGGAAAGCGTTTCTGATGTATTGTTACAGGCAAGGAAAAATGCGAAAACTGCAGTTAATCTCACGATGGTATATGCTTATTATGAAATAGGCAGAATAATTGTGGAGGAAGAACAGCGTGGAGAACAGAGAGCCGCATATGGACAGCAGCTTTTGAAGGAATTATCCGATTATTTAACGCAAAATTTTGGAAAAGGATTTTCTGTTGGAAATTTGAAAAACATTCGTCAGTTTTACAAGGTTTATTCTACGGATCAAATTGGCGAAACAGTGTTTAGCCAATTCGAGAACCTTCCATCGGTCAGCACCGGAAGAAAATTCTATCTTAGCTGGTCACATTACTTAAAATTGATGCGGATAGAAGATGTTGATGAGAGACATTTTTATGAAATTGAAGCGGTTAAAAATGACTGGAGTCTGCGGGAACTAAAGAGACAGTTCGATAGTGCTCTGTATCACAGGATTTTACTTAGCACCGATAAAGATAAGATTCAGAGATTGTCCACGGAGGGACAGGTGATAGAGCAATCTTCTGATCTGGTGAAGGATCCTTATGTTTTGGAATTTCTTGGTTTGGAGGAAAAAAGTGAGTATTCAGAGAACGATCTGGAAACGAGACTGATTGATAATTTGCAGTCGTTTCTTTTGGAACTGGGTACTGGCTATACTTTTGTAGCCAGACAGAAGAGATTCACCTTTCATGAAGAACACTTCAGAGTAGACCTAGTGTTTTATAATAGAATGTTGCGTTGCTTTGTTCTTTTTGATCTCAAGATAGGTTCATTGAAGCATCAGGACTTAGGTCAGATGCAGATGTATGTGAATTATTATGATCGGTATGAAAAGCAGGAGGATGAAAATCCTACGATAGGTGTTCTGCTTTGTCAGGATAAGGATGATTCTATGGTGGAACTGACTTTGCCAAAAGACTCCAATATATACGCATCGAAGTATCAGCTTTATCTGCCGGATAAAAAGCTGCTGCAGGAGAAATTGGGCGAATGGATAAAGGAAGGAGACAACACAAAATGAAGCTGCAATTTAAGCATCAAAAATTTCAGGCAGATGCTGCCAAGGCTGTTGTTGATGTATTTGCCGGTCAGCCTTATCTGACTCCGTCCTATATGATGGATAAAGGTTCCGGACATTATCAGTATTCTTTGACGGAAGAGGATGATTTCACCGGTTGGAGCAATCAGAAAATTGTACCGGAATTAAATGACCGATTGATCCTGGAACATATCAATGCAATACAGAGGACAAATCAGATTAAGCCATCTGCTAAGTTAGAAGGCAGGTTTAATCTGACCATAGAAATGGAAACAGGTGTTGGTAAAACATATACGTACATTAAGACGATGTATGAGCTTAATCGGGCGTATGGTTGGAGTAAATTTATTGTTGTTGTACCAAGTATTGCTATCCGTGAAGGTGTTTATAAGTCATTTCAGGTGACACAGGAACACTTTGCTGAGGAGTATGGTAAGAAGATTCGTTTCTTTATCTATAATTCTGCGCAGCTTACGGAGATTGATCGTTTTGCATCGGATAATTCTATTAATGTTATGATTATTAATTCGCAGGCATTTAATGCACGTGGAAAAGATGCAAGGCGTATTTATATGAAATTGGATGAGTTCCGTTCTCGGCGTCCGATTGATATTATTGCAAAAACAAATCCTATTGTCATTATTGATGAGCCACAGTCTGTAGAGGGAAAACAGACAAGGGAAAATTTGAAGCAATTCAATCCGCTCATCACCCTTCGCTATTCTGCAACTCATAAGGCAGATAGTATTTACAATATGATTTATCGATTGGATGCTATGGAAGCATATAACAAGCGGCTTGTTAAGAAGATTGCGGTTAAGGGAATTACGGAATCGGGAAGTACGGCTACGGAAAGTTATGTTTATCTGGAAAGTATCAATCTTTCAAAGGCGGCACCAACAGCAACATTGCAATTTGATTTCAAAGGGTCGACAGGAATCAGAAAGATTACGCGTACTGTTTCGGAGGGATATAATCTCTATGATAATTCCGGGCAGATGGAAGAATATAAGCAGGGGTTTGTTGTGTCTAGAATTGATGGACGCGATGATTCTGTAGAGTTTATTAACGGAATCAAGATTTATGCAGGTGATGTGATCGGTAAGGTATCAGAAGATCAGCTCCGCCGCATCCAGATTAGAGAAACAATCCTTTCTCATATTCAGAGAGAAAGGGAATTGTTTTATAAGGGCATCAAAGTTCTTTCGCTTTTCTTTATTGATGAAGTTGCAAAGTATAAACAATATGATTCAGCAGGCGAACCAATGAATGGTATTTATGCCGATATGTTTGAAGAGGAATACAATGACATTGTTGGTAATCTGCAGATAGGGATTGGTGAGGATGATTATTTGAAGTACCTTCAGTCAATTTCTGCGGAAAAAACACATGCCGGCTATTTTTCCATTGATAAAAAGGGAAAAATGATTGACAGTAAGCTGAAAGATAAAAAAGAAAAGACAACAGATGATGTTGACGCTTACGACCTTATTATGAAAAATAAAGAGCTTCTTTTGGATAGGAATCCTGAGAAATCTCCGGTCAGATTTATCTTTTCGCACTCTGCACTTCGTGAAGGCTGGGATAATCCAAATGTATTTCAGATCTGCACACTGAAGCAGAGTGGCAGTGATGTACGTAAACGTCAGGAAGTGGGACGTGGTCTGCGTCTTTGCGTAAATCAGGATGGGGAACGTATGGATGCCAATGTTCTGGGGAATGATGTGCATAATGTGAATGTGCTGACGGTTATTGCAAGTGAAAGCTATGACAGTTTTGCGAAAGGGCTTCAGAATGAAATTGCAGAGACTGTTACGGACCGACCGAGAGCTGTTACTGCGGAGCTGTTTATCGGTAAAGTCATTAAGGATGATAAAGGGAACGAACAGGTTATAGACGGTGACACAGGAAGAGCGATTCAATTTGATCTTATTGTCAATAGTTATATTGATAAAAAAGGTATTCTTACAGATAAATACTATGAAGATAAAGCGAATGGCGATTTGAAGGTAGCAGATGAGGTGGCTGATTCTGCGGCATCTGTTATAGAGATCATTGATTCCATCTATGATAGCAGAAATATGCAGCCTGAAAATGCCCGCAGCAATAATGTTGAACTGGAGGTTGATGAAAGCAAGCTTGCTATGCCTGAATTCAAAGCATTATGGGAGAAGATTAACTCGAAATCTGTATATGTCGTTGACTTTGATACAGAGGAGTTGATAAAAAAGGCTATCGATTCATTAGATAGAAAACTTCGTGTTTCAAAAATTTACTTTAAAGTTGAAACAGGAACAATGGATCAGATAAATTCTAAAGAGGAACTTGTTAGTGGTGAGTCTTTTGTTAAGGAAGAATCTAAAAACTATGGAAATGTAGTTGCTGCAAGCTCTAATGTGAAATATGATCTGATTGGTAAACTTGTGGATGAGACTGGACTTACAAGAAAGGCTGTAATCCGGATTCTTCAAGGAATTCAGTCTTCTGTATTTAATCAATTTAAGGATAATCCAGAGGAATTTATCATAAAAGCTGCAGCATTGATCAATGATGAGAAGGCAACGGCAATCATTGAACACATTACTTATGATGTTATGGATGAGAAATATGGTACAGAGGTATTTACAGATCCAACAATCAAGGGACGGCTTGGCGTGAATGCGATGAAGGCAAAGAAGCATTTGTATGACCATATTGTATATGATTCGACAAATGAGAAAGATTTTGCCACAGAACTGGATACCAATAGAGATGTAGCGGTTTATGTAAAGCTACCAGATGGATTTTACATTTCTACGCCCGTTGGACATTATAACCCGGATTGGGCAATTGCATTTTATAAAGGAAGCGTTAAGCATATTTATTTCGTGGCAGAAACAAAAGGTTCCATGAATTCTATGCAACTTCGCCTGATAGAAGAATCAAAGATACACTGTGCAAAAGAGCATTTCAAAGCTGTTAGCAATGGTGAGGTTGTTTATGATGTTATTGATAGTTATAAATCGCTTCTGGATATGGTGACAAAATAGGATAAGTTGTGTTGTTTCGGGCAGATGATGTATTTCTAAGAGTTGGTGATAAATCTAAATTACAAATTTTTGAAGAACGTCTTCAGCTTAATTATGACAAGGAAGAGCACCGCTTCGAGGATAAGACTGTGCCTGATGCGGTGAGTGATGATATAAATATGGACTTTGTAAAGGAAAGTATATGTTTATTTTTTGTTCCAATTATGCTAAAAAGGTGAAGGAAGCTAGTACTAACAATTAGTAGAACAAAAGTCTCATATCGGTTTAAAGCATGTCCCCGATGTGGTATACTTAATGTGCATATGATGAAACAGAACTGTTAGATCCACGAAACAGGAATTTTCAAACGGTTGCATAACAACATTTATTGTGAAAAAATATATAGATATTTCGAGAATAGTATTTGGAAGAACTATGTAGAAATCGCAACATTTGAAGCATTCCGTGCTTATTCAAATTCATAATATACACACTAAAAGGGGAATGGGAATGGATCAAAAAAGCATACAAGAAATGAAAAAGGGTTTTGCAACGGCGTATATAGATGGAAATTTAGCATCAAATGTGCAATATATTCCGAGTTTTATTTCCAATAAACCGGAAGCAGGGAAAAAGGTAATTGCCTCTCTTGAGGATGAAATGTTAAAATGCGATAAATTTCAGATTAGTGTTGCATTTGTTACAATGAGTGGATTGACGCCGTTATTGCAAACGTTTAAGGAATTAGAAAAAAGAGAAATACCAGGGGAGATTCTTACAACTAATTATTTGGATTTTAGTGAACCTAAAGCACTGAAAAAGTTGAATGAATTAAAAAATATTACGTTAAAAATGTATGATGTAACTAAGATATCAAGGGGATTTCATACAAAGGGTTACATTTTTAGAAGAGATGAGGTATATAGAATTATTTTAGGAAGCTCTAATATGACGAGCGCTGCCCTTACGCGTAATATTGAATGGAATACAAAAATTATATCCACAGAACATGGGGAAGTAGCACAGGAGATATTGCGAGAATTTGATGAGCTGTGGGGCTCAGAGCGATCATTTGAGTATGATCGATTTTTTGAAATATATAATGAACGATACAATATTATTAAAAAACAACGTCAAATTGCGAAGAGCGAGGAATTGCCATCTCTTGAAAAGTACAGATTAACTCCCAACACGATGCAGAGTACATTTATCGCCAATTTAAGAAAAATTATTGAGGCGGATGAGAAAAGGGCATTGCTCATTTCTGCAACGGGAACAGGTAAGACATATGCGGCGGCTTTTGCAATGAGAGAGCTTGGTTTTAAAAAAGTGTTATTTGTTGTCCATCGAGCACAATTGGCAAAGCAGGCGATGAAATCATTTCAGAATGTGTTTGACAATTCGGTTTCTATGGGGATTGTAGGAGCTGGAAGGCATGAGTATGATAGGGATTTTGTGTTTGCAATGGTTGAAACTCTGAATCGGGATAGGCATTTATTTCAATATATGCCGAATGCATTTGATTGCATTATTTTAGATGAAGCGCACCATAGTCCGGCAAATACCTACCAGAGAATTATGGAATATTTCAAGCCCAAATTATTTCTGGGTATGACAGCTACACCGGATAAAAGGGATGATCATTTAGAGGGAAGGAATGTATATGAATTATTCCATTATCAGATAGCACATGAAATTCGTTTGCAAAAAGCAATGGAAGATGATTTGTTATGTCCGTTTCATTATTTTGGAATTAGCGATATAACGCTTTTAAATGAAAAAAATCTTCGATCTAGGAAGCTAACACCGGAAGCATTTAATGAATTAACCAGTGAAGAACGGGTAAAACATGTAATACAGCAGGTGGAATATTATGGATATAGTGGAGAGCGTGTGAAGGGGTTGATTTTCTGCAGCCGTAATGAAGAATGTAAGAAATTATCAGAATTATTTAATGAGTATGGTTATAGAACGATTGCGCTTAGCAAGGACACGCCAGACAAATTGCGCGAGGAAGCGTTTGAACGCTTGGCGATGGATGAGTGTGAGGAAAACGATCGGAAGCCTTTAGACTACATTTTTTCCGTTGATATTTTGAACGAAGGTGTTGATATCGTAGAGGTAAATCAGGTTATCATGCTTCGACCAACACAATCGCCAATTGTCTTCATACAACAACTGGGACGAGGTTTGCGAAAGGCAGAAGGAAAAGAGTATGTCGTGATTCTTGATTTTATAGGAAATTATGAAAATAATTTCTTGATCCCGGTGGCCTTGTCGGGGGATAGGACGTACAATTCGGACGTGATACGAAAGTATGTAATAAGCGGGAACAGTACAATACCAGGTGCGTCAACTATTCATTTTGACGAAATTGCAAGAGAGCGGATTTTTGAATCGATTGATAAGATTACTCCAGGCAAATTTAAAAATATAATAAAAGAAGGATATTTATCATTAAAAAATCGTTTAGGACGAATTCCATATTTGCTTGATTTTTATGAAAATGAAGAAGTTGACCCGCTGCTCATAATCCGTGAATATAAGACGTATTTTGAGTTTGTTGATAAAATGGAGAAAACAGAAAATGTATTTCTTTTAACGAAACAACAAAAAATAACATTAGAATATTTGTATAAAACAATTTTAAGTGGTGTGAGGCCAGATGAATTAGAAATATTACGGTTATTATTGACTCGTAAAGAAGTAACATATCCGGAGATTATACAAAGTTGTCGTGAAAATTATAGTTATTGCATAACGAATGAAAGCATTGATCATGCAATTGAAGTTTTGCAGGGAAGATTTGTTAAAAACGACGTAGAACTAGAAAAGTATAGTCAGGTTGATATATTGAGAGAAGCGGAGTCTTCACAAATAGGACGTGTACTAGGATATTTCGATCAAATTAATCAAAAGGACTTTTATCGACTGATAAATGATATTATATCGGTGGGACTGGCAAGATATCAGGACAAGTATCAGAAAAACGACGAGACTTTAAATCCATTTGTTTTGTATGAAAAATATACACGACGAGATGTGAGTCTTTTGATGAATGCAGGAAAAGATTTGTCGTCAACAATGTATGGTATGGCGCGAATTGGTGATGATGTATTTATCTTTGTTACATATCATAAAGAAGAAAACAAAGATGAAGAAAAAAGTTATGTGGATGGAAAACCAGATTATGCCGATGAATTTGTTGACAATGTAATATTTCGTTGGGATGCACAAATCAATAATCGTCTTGGCGGAAAATATATGGAAAAGGTTATGACGGCAAGGCATAAACATTTGCTAGTACAAAAAACAGATACAGAAAACAATTTCTTCTATATGGGAGAATTTGATGTGGACGATGTTTACGAAACAGAAAAAATGAGTAATAAAGGTGTTATGCAGCCTATATGTAAATTGAAGGTGTGTATGAGAACTGCAGTAAGAGAAGATTTGCTGCGATATTTACAAAGTAAAATGGAGGATTAAAGAGAATGAAAACAGTAAGAGTGGTAGCGGCCGTTATCAAGGTAGTAAATAAACAAGGCAATCCTGTTATTTATGCGACGCAAAGAGGTTATGGAGAATTTAAAGATGGTTGGGAATTTCCCGGTGGGAAAATTGAAGCAGGGGAGACTCCGCAAGAGGCGTTAAAGCGCGAAATTATGGAAGAACTTGACACGGAGATTAGCGTGGGACCGTTAATTGATACCATAGAATATGATTATCCGACATTTCATCTTTCAATGGATTGTTTTTGGGCGGAAGTCGTTTCTGGAAATTTGATCCTAAAGGAACACGAGGCAGCAAAGTGGTTAACGAGGGAAGAACTCAATTCTGTTGAGTGGTTGCCTGCAGATGTGGCGTTGATTGATAAGATTGCGGAAAGTTTATCTAAATAATTCAATGATTTTTTGGAAGAAGATAATAAGAATGTCTTATTGCTGGATCAGTTTAAAATGAAAGAATATTTTACTATTGGGAAAGCTAATTAAAAAGGAAGTGGATTTATGGACATAAAGCAGCTGATTGGTGAAACCACAGATTATGATAAAAAGGTTGCGCTCGAGACAAGGAAACCTAAAAGCTGGTGCAAGAGCATCTGGTATAGTAGATGCTCTTGATGATAAGGAATATACCGGAAGTCTAGTTACGCTTTTACAGGCAGGAACGGATTTTGTTAGAAATAATTCCAGGAAGGCGTGGCGCAAAGTTGGTGACGGGTGCGTTGAAATGCCGGATTATCCGGAGCGTGCAGTACTTGAGGGGATAGTAAATGCATTGATTCATAGAAGTTATATGGAGATAGGTAGTGAAGTCCATATAGATATGTTTGATGATAGAATCGAAATATATTCACCTGGAGGAATGGTCAGCGGAATATCCTTAGAGGGAAAAGATTTATTGAAAATCCCATCAAAGCGAAGAAATCCGATATTAGCTGATATATTCAGTCGTTTGAAATACATGGAGCGTAGAGGCAGTGGATTTAAGAAAATATTGGCTGATTATGAGGGACAGGTGGAATTTGATGAGACCAAGATGCCAGTCTTTGATGCAGATAATGATGATTTTACATTGACTCTGTATAATCTGGATTATGGACATAATTATATTATGAATGTAAGTGATATTCAAGGTGATAACAGGATTGATACTCAAGATGGCGCTCAAGGTGGCACTCAAGATGGCACTCAAGGTGGCACTCAAGATAAATTGCAGGAACAAATCTTTGATATGATTAAAGATAATCCTCAAATTTCTACATCAGAAATGGCAACAAAGTTAGGGGTTGGTGTAAGAACTGTGAAGAGAAGAATTAAGCAAATGACGAATATTGTATATGTAGGAAGTGGGTATAGTGGTCACTGGGAGATTAAATAGCGAAGATTTAGGTTGAACCGGAGGTTTGAAATGTATTTTTATGTTAGGCCGTAGGTGGGGGATATAACACATATAAACCTGTAGTTGAAAATATATGCATAAGAAAAGCATCGGAATTGGAAGTGGAACATTTGTTGGATTACATGGTCGGAATATGTAATAGCGACAGAATGGTTGAGTTATTTAAGCGGGTATGTAGAAAGTATATATATTTATATCCGGAAATAATTACATCAGCAATATACACATACAAAGAGATGTAGCCGTTGCCCTGCTCATTGCTACGATCAGGAACTTAATTGAGAACAATGCGACTACAATTAAGTTCAAGGAAATGATTTCTTTTGAATATGATGGTATAATAGGATAAATCATTAAGAATCAATTCCACCAGAAAGGAGCCCATGAAAATGAAAACACCCCACACCTATCTCATACTCCCCCTCCTGTGCTTATTCCTGCTGTTCACCCCGTTGGCAACCACCGCACAGGCTTCCGGCAGCGCTCGGCAAGCGAATGCAGCCACCGAGGTGACGCTGTACGACATGGACAGTTCATACGCCGAGGTGGTTTCGGTGCCATCGTCCATGTCCCGGAGTTACCGGATTCCGCAGGGTGATGCGGCGACGTACCGGGTTACATCCGGCAGAAATTATGTGCAGGTGTCAGCGGACGGTCTGGTGACACCTGCGCGGACTTATTGGAAGAAAGGAAATGGTTATTCTTACTCGGTTTCGGAAGGAGAGGATTACGATTACTACACGGTTGAGCCGGGCGATGCGGAAATTACCGTGACCTCCGGAAGTGAGACTTGGACGTTGACCGTGCATGTGAAGGATTACGCCGAGGTTTATGTGGATCAGGTGATGGATGCGTACATCACGGCAAATATTACGGCGGATATGAGTGACAGTGAGATTGCGGAAGCAATCGTGAAGTTTCCGGCGCAGTACGATTACAATTACAGATACCAGAGCGCACTCAGCATGGTGATCTACGGAGGCGGCGACTGCTGGGCGAGTACGAACACGATCATCCGGCTGGCAAAGAGAATGGGCTATGATGCCTGGACGAGAAGAGCCAATCAGGATGCCGGGGCAGGCAGTGGTCATGTGAATGCGCTGGTGGAGATCGGCGGCTCTTATTATGAGCTGGAGGCTGGCTATTCCTCCGGAAAGGATGAGAATGGTTTCCGCCCATATGATGTGAAGAAAAGAACTTCTCTTTTTAGTTATTACACGACATATGAGAAGAAAGCGATTGTTTATCAGTATGACGGGAAAACGTCCGAGGGAGAGATTGAGATTCCGTCCCGGCTTGGAGGATATCCGGTGACGGCGTTGGCGAAGTCGGCACTGGCGGGAAAGAATTTTACGAAGGTGGTGTTGCCGGATACGCTGGAGAAGATTGGAGATTATGCGTTTAGTGCCTGCAGCCAGCTACGGGAGATTGAGATTCCGGCATCGGTTGAGGCACTTGGAAACGGCGTGTTTACGCAGTGTGATGCGCTGGAGACGTTTTCAATTGATCCGACGAATCCTTATCTTAAGGAAACGAATCATGTGATCTATACGGCGGATGGAAAGACTTTGGTTGCGGCGGCAGGAAGAACCGATGAACGTATTGCTGTGCCGTTGACGGTGGAGAAGATTCAAAGTTATGCGTTTTATAATTGTGATACGTTGAAGTCGATTACGATTCCGGGATCTGTCCGGGAATTGGGAGAGGGCTGTTTTGGCGGCTGTGCGCATTTGAACCAGGTGGAGCTGCAGGACGGACTTGAGGTGATTGGCGCATATTGTTTCCGGGATAATTTTGATCTGTCAGTGATCCGGATTCCGTCGACGGTGAAACAGCTTCAGGCGGCGGCTTTTTATGGAGATTACAATCTGAGAAAGATTTATTTTTGTGGCGATGCACCGGAGTTTGGTTCGCAGATCAGTGGTACATATTATGACCGGGTATTTTACGGATGCGCAAAGGGCATGGAGGCGTACTATCCGGCTGCATACAGCACATGGGATGATACTGTGCTTTCGGATCATGACGGAAACGGTGTTGTCTGGGCAAACTGGACGAAGGGCAGCCTGAGCTCGATTGAGGATGCCGAGGTGACGCTCGATCGTGAAATATATGAGTATACCGGTGGAATTGTCCGCCCGGAGAAGATTACGGTTCGTATGGCAGGAAAGCTTCTGTCCGAGGGAGAGGATTATCTGGTGACATATCCGATTGCCGGAGAATATACGGAGGGAACGGCGACCGTCCTGATTATCGGAACCGGAGTTTACCGGGGCGTTAAAGTTGTAAATTATACGATTCGCAGAGCAGGCAGCGATACACCGGGCGTCACAGAATCACCGCGTCCGGGAGCAAGCAGCACGCCGGGAAGCAGTGATCAGCCATACCCGGGTGCAAGCAGCACGCCGGGAAGCAGCGAGCAGCCATATCCGGGAGCAAGCAGCACGCCGGGAAGTACCGAGCAGCCATACCCGGGAGCAAGCAGCACGCCGGGAAGCAGTGATCAGCCATACCCGGGTGCAAGCA
>ERZ1026852.667-NODE-667-length-20615-cov-85.010992_pt1 | contig 20615 bp, 14 predicted proteins | sample MGYA00380156_ERZ1026852 | MGnify/ENA primary metagenome ERZ1026852 (study PRJEB33269, sample SAMEA4719792) | human gut metagenome | biome: human-associated habitat; feature: organic feature; material: feces | place: Cameroon | collected 2013-10 ...
GGGCTTGGGAGTGGGTTAAGGACCCTCCCGCAGGGGAGGGACAGGTGGGGCAAAAACACCTCCTTGGCTAAGGAGGGACGGGGTGGATCGAAAAAGACAGCTAAGGAGGGACGGGGTGGATCGAAAAAACACCTCTTTGGCTAAGAAGTCCCGTTTTCTTCGGAAGCCCACAAAGGAGGAGTCTCGGGGAGGATTGAAAACCTCCCCCGGAATAACACTTTTGTTTTTCGACAGAAAAACAAAAGCGAGGCTTCTTTCACAAGAAGCCTCGCCTAGGACACAGGTAAGCATTTCTGCTTACCACGAACTTGATTGTGTCATAATAATAATAATATATGAAATGTGCTATATATCCTAAATGTTATTTAGCAATCATGATGGAAACACGGTTCATGTTATTCTCTGCGAATGGCTGAACACGAGCACCCTTTGACTCTTCTGTGATGCGCTCAGCAGGAATGCCATAGCGCTTCTCCAACATCCATACAACGGCAGCAGCACGCTTGGCAGCGATGCGGTCGTTCACTCTGTCATTACCAGTACCCTTGTCAGCATAACCGGTAACAACAACCTTAGCCTCAGGATACTTCACCAGGAAGTCGATAACCTCGAGGATCTTCTGATTCTCCTTCTCAGAAATCTTGTTAGAGTTGATGGTGAAGAAGATATCACGGCGGATTTCCTCAACCTTCTTCTCTACTACTGGTGCTGGAGCAGGAGCTGGCTCCTCAACCTTCTGAACAGGTGCTGGAGCTGGTTCCGGTTCTACTGGCTTCTCCTTCTTGGTAGCACTCTTGCCCAGGTTGATGCGAAGACCAGCCAAAGCATTGAAATACCAGTCTGGATTACCTGCCTTCTTTGAGTTGTACTTGTCTGAAATGATATTGGCGTTACCCTCCAACATCAGGCTGACAGACTTGCTGACCTTGAAAGCTAACTCAAGACCGGCACGACCGTAAGGACGAACCTTAGTACCATCCCAGAGGTACTCCAGATTGTAGGCATTCATATTCTTCATGGTTGCAGCCAACTCATTCACCTCGTCGTTATCCCAGGCGATGTTGGCACCTGCACCAGCGAAGGCAGTAACGTTCAGCACACGGTTAGGGTTCCAACCGCAGAAGAGGTTACTGAGGTTGAACATGAAGTCAACACCAGGAGCCACATATTTATATTTATACTGAGCGTTGTAAGGAGTCTCGCCCTTCTGAGCGCGGAAACCAGCCCAGCCGCCCTTGCTCTGCCAACCGTTAGCCTGCAAGCGCATGCCAAAGACTGGAGAGAACTGGTAGCCCAAGCCCAACTGAACGTTAGGAGAGAGCAAATCACCAAACTTAGCTTCACCGAGTGTGTACTGAGCACCGCCCTGGAGATCCAGGAAGAAATGCTTGTTGAAAGTATACTCATCACCGTTCTGGTCGGTGTAAATAGCCTGTGCCATAGCCGATGTTGTACCGAGGGCAAGCAGGGACGCAGCGAATAAAGATTTCATTGTATTCATAATCATTTCCTTTATTAATTAATAAAAAGTGATAACTACCTTATTTGTTTATGTTCTTTGGCTGGTGCTTCTTGGCAAACTCAACACCCTCTTCAAGCTGTTTTACCTCTTCCTTAGTCATTGGAGCAGTCTCCAACTTCTTGTTAGGATCGTAAACAGCATTCATTACATGACCCTTCTTTGGAATCAGCTTGATGAGTACTGCCTTAACCGGTTCATCTGAGAGAGAACCGATATAGTTGATTTCGGCAGAGTCGCCAGCCATCACAAAGCCATTGTCAAATGTAGCCTGCTTGTAATCGAATGTAACCTGATGGTCATCGATAATAGTAAGAAGAGTTGAATCTGTCATTTGCTTGATACTGACATTAGTACTCTTAATCTCTTCGCTGCAGGCATTGAAAGAGAGAATGGCAATAAGACAGACTGTAATTATAGATAATAATTTCTTCATCTTATAAGTAAAAAATAAAGGGGGCGCTCAAAACTGAACGCCCCCAATGAATAGTATCTTATTTACATTGTGGAGCTTATCACTCCTAACTTGTAAATCGTCTCAAATTAGTGCTTCTTTGCAGCTACACCATTTACCTTAATCTGGAATGGCAATACAACAGGCATTGTGTTACCGAAGCAGTCCTTAACAGTGAAGTGGATCAGACCACCTGTTACACTTGAAGGAATTTGTGTCTGACTAATCTGCTCAAGTGAAATTGTGCTACCAGAGATAGTTGCCTTGAAGTAAGGATTAATCTGTTCCTTAGCAGCTCCAGTACCAGTAGTGTAGATATCACCATACTGTCCAGGAACAACCTTCAATACATTCTTTGTAAGGAATTCACCGAACTTAACCTTAGATACACCAGCAGGGAATGCTACAGGCAACAACTTAACATCTGCAATTGAAACTGCAAGATTATTCAAGTCTAATGGCTGTGCTGCACCAGTTGTCTTATTCCAGTTAACAGTGTTGTTAAGCCACCAAGTATTCTTCTGTACCTTCTTCTTGGTCTTGTCAGCTTGAGTCTCTTCTACAATCTTAGATTCTGCATCATAGCTGAATGTCTTCATCCAAGAGCAGTAAACAATCTTCTCAGTTGACTTAGATGGAACAGGATAGTTGCCAGTCACATAAGCCTTTGCCTCTGTGTCATAGCACTTAGAAATATTACTGTAAATGTAGTCTGCAGCAATTGTACGCTCAGTCTTGTTATCAACCAAGTTAGTCTCACCGCTGTTATTTACATTCAAGATGTACTGTGTATTTACAGTTTCTGCCTTAGCCAACTTCTTGTCATTATCATAAGTACCATTAGCTACATTGAACTTGAACTTACCATTAGTTATTGCATCCATCAAGTCTTCAGTCTTCCATTCCTTATTATTATTGATAATGAGGATGTTTCTGAAGTTGAATGTACCGCCCTTATTTGAAGAAGTTACAACATAGCTATTTCCATCAGGAATGATGTACTCTGGGTTCTTGGTGAAACCATCACGATAGCAGAATGCAGGAGCATCATCTGGCATTTCCTTAGTGAATGAAGCATTAACTGTGCAAACATTTGCAGTTGCAGAAGAAATTGTATTGGTCAATGTCATAGAAACATTGTATGTTGCATCATCAATGAACGCCATAGGATTATTCAAGATGAACTTGATAGATCTAACATCCTTGCTCAAAGAAATTTCTTCACCCTTAGCATTGTAATATTTAACTGTGAAATCAGTAGGCTTCTTACCATCTGCATCTTCTTCAGTAACCTTCCAACCTGTATTACCATTAAAGTCATACTTGCTGAAATCAGCTGGCAATGCAACAGTAGACTCAAACTTATTAGAAGCATTTACAGTCAACTTAGAGTTGCCAAGGCTCAATTCCTTCTTAACATCACCTACAGCTACGTAGAATGAACGTCCATCTGGGTCGTACAATGTACCATCATAGTTAACAGCGTATACACGGAAACCGATGATGTCGCCCTGTACGTTGTTCATATCCTTGATAGTAATAGTACCTGTGCTACCCTTGAACAACTTAGCAGGCTGGTTCTTATAACCAACATTCTCATACTCATAAGAGTTCCATGCATTCAACTCAGATGGAGCAGACTCCTGAGCGAATCTCTCATCAAGTGTTACATAGAATCCCTTTACACCCTTTACATCACTGTTAGTGAAATCAATCTTGATAGGTTTACCCTTCTCTACAGCCAAGATGTTTTCCCATTGACGGTTGTCAGTTCCATCATAATTACCCCAACCGTACTGATCATATGTATGACCCTTACGATCTACAGCATTATTCTTTGTAGGATCTGCATTATTTGTAACAACAGTTGTTGCAGGATCAGCCTTCCAAACCAACTCCTCTGCATATGTCTTTGCATAAGAGCCAGACTTCATATCTGTATATTCATATGATTCTGTCTTTATATAACGGTTATGGATATTTGCTACAGACTTGCCGTTTACCTCGAAATCCCAAGCGTGCTCTGCATCTGATGTATTCAAATCTACACCGAACTCTGAAGTTACACGACGTGTCTTAGCATCCTCTGCCTTATCTGTAGTATTATAAGTATTCTTTACCGCAACAGAATAAAGGATAGAACGTGTATTGCCATACTCATCCTTTGTAGCAGCTGCAGCCTCGAAATTATCGCCCAAATCCTTAGCCTTGAACTTAACAACCCACAGACCAGACTTTGCATCGTTATCTGCTGCACGGGTAGAACCCAAAAGCAACTTATTGTATCTGTGAACGTCAGTTACCTCAATCAAGTCATCAAGTTCCTTACCCTGAGAGTTCATCAAAGAAACATTGCTAGTTGTCAACTCAGCATCTACAGGAGATACACGAATTAACAAGCTATCGTCACCAGCATAGTACTTGCCTTCCTCAAACTTTAACTGTTCTGTTGCAACACCAGCCTGTGCAGGGAATACATTTGCCTTCTCTGCTGCCTGCACGAATCTCAAAGTTCTATCGAAACCAGAATAGTTTGGCACAGCGAAGTTATACAACTGAACGTCAGTTACCATTGTAGAGTACTGACCGATGATGTCCTTCAACTTGTTCTCGATGTTGTCAATCTTAAGCTTGAGATTAGTGAGCTTATCGCCACTCTCATCACTCTTCAATGCAGCTTCAATAACAGACAGACGTCCGTCAAGACCTGCAAGACCTGTATTCTTTGCTGTCAACTGACCATTGATAGCCTCGATAGCTGCTGCTACTGTATTCTTCTCATCAAAACCTGTACCGAGTGTCTTGAGTGCGTTCTCGATAGCAGTCTTGTTAGCAATAGCCTTAGCCAAAGCGTCGTCAGCAGTACCCTGAGCTGCATCAACATCTGACTTCAATGCATAGTCGTTCAAAGTCTTAAGAATATCAGCCTTTGCATCTGCTGCATCCTTTACTGCCTGGTCAGCTTTACCCTGAGCAGTTTCAATCAAAGCCTTCAAGTCTTTGATATCCTTTTCCTGGAGAGCCTTGATTGCAGCATTTACAATCTCATTAGCCTCCTTGGTAACGCTCTCGTTGGTTGCATAACCAGCCAAGATGTCCTTAACCTGATCAAGAGTAGCTTTGCTGTCAGCAGTAGCCTTAACCTCAGCCAACTTTGTTTCAAGTGAGCTGATGCCTGTCTGGTTAGAAGAAATCAAAGCCTGGAGCTCAGATACCTTCTGTGAAAGCTGATCGGCAGTAGCAAGCTTGTCGATCTGACCTTGCAAGTTGCTGATGTCGTCATCATAATCCTTACAAGAAGTAAATGTACTCATGGATGCCACTGTAAGTGTTCCCATAAGCAGCGCGCTTAAATACTTTCTTTTCATACGATAAAATTTAATTAAAAATATTAATTGTTAACTTTAAGTTCTATGCTTGTAATCTCTAATCTCCTGCGGGGAGATATTACCGATATTCGGGGATTTTGTAAAGAAAGTAGAAGAATGCCCTCTCTATATATAATAAGGTGTAGAAAAAATCGTGTCTGAAATGCTTAAAAATGCATGAAAAAGGCGTTTGGAGCACTCAAATAAGCCCAATTTTATTAAAAACTAAAGAAAATAAGGGGATTTTGGAAAAAAAAAGGTTAAATATTTGCGAGTATGAATAAATTTGTCTATATTTGCACCGTAAAAGAATATCTCCCCGCAGGAGATAGTACAGAGAAAGTTTAGAACTTAAAGTTAACAATTAATATTTTTAATTAAATTTTATCGTATGAAAAGAAAGTATTTTAGCGCGCTGCTTATGGGTGCATTGACAGTTGCATCTGTAAGTACCTTTACTTCTTGTAAGGATTACGATGACGACATTAGCAATTTGCAAAAGCAGATTGATGCTAATGCTACTGCTATCAAGCAGATCGAGGATCTGATTAAGGGTGGTGGTGTCATCAAGACTGTTTCAGAAGCTACTGATGGTGTTACTGTAACATTGAGCAACGGTCAGTCTTTCAACATTAAGAATGGTACTAATGGTGTTGATGGTACTCCTGGTACTGTTTGGACTATCAGTGACGATGGCTTCTGGATGAAGGATGGCGTAAAGACCACTTACAAGGCTCTTGGTAAGGATGGTAAAGACGGCGAAAAGGGCGAAAAGGGCGACAAGGGCGACAAGGGCGACACTGGTGCTCAGGGTCCTCAGGGTCCAGCTGGAGCTGCTGGTTCTTATGAGTACTACGTTCCTAACGCTGAGACAGGTTACTTCGACATTTATAAGAATGGCGAGAAGGTAAAGCAGAGCAATGTTAAGTTCGTTCAGGAAACTCCTGACGTAATTACTGCTACTCTTGATAAGACTAACTTGATCCTCTCTGGTGTAAAGGGTATTGCTGGTGAGAAAGTAGTTATCTCTCTCTCTGGTGATCTTACAAGCTTGGTATTCATGCCTAAGATTTACTTGGATGGTATCGAGACTGTAACTTACGATTACTTGCATGGTAAGTACTTGACTCATAAGACTGCTTTGAGCGATAAGAACCACCAGGATAAGCGAGTTACTGATATCGATGATTATCTCCCTAACCGTTTGGCTAACAAGCCTAGCGGCACTGAGCTTCCTACTGTATTCAACTACGGTCCAGCATGGGGTGTTAAGTATCACATGAACCCATCTAATGCTGCTATGGCATGGGAAGATATCAAGGGTTACAACCTCTTGGAGCCAAATATCTACAACTATCATACACGTGCTACTGCTGAGCAGTTGGGTAAGATTACTTCTCCAAAGCTTGACGATGCAGGTAACGCTCTCTTCAATACTAATAATGGTATTGTAACTGCAGGTTTGCAGATTGAACATCCTGAGAAGTTGAATGCATATCCTACAGTAAACGACCAGAACAAGGCTAATACTATTGCTCTTCAGGCTAAAACTTCTGCTAGCACTGTTGCTGAGGGTGTCGTTACTTCTGATTACTCTTTGATTCAGCCACAGAAGGCATATCTCGAGGCTTTGTACTGGAGAAAGAAGCCTACTTACATCCAGTTGGGCGCAAATAATAACCGTTACGGTGACGAGAAGGGTATCCCAACAGCTAATTACTTCGGTACTACACGTGGGGATGCTGCTGCTCAGGTTCACGTATACGATTCTCCAAATGAGGCTTTGGCTGATCGTGCTGGTGCAGCTTTGGAGCTTTACTATAACAGTGCTGAGGGTATCAATATAGCAGACTACCTTGGTGTTCACCTCTTGGTAGAGAATGTTGCTAATTTCGACGGTACTTCTTATGGTAAGGATTTGAAGGAGTTGTCATTGAATGAGGCTAAGCAGTGGGGCTTGACATACGAGTTCAACCTCGTTGATTACAAGGTTGACGGTAACAATACAATCGATAGCCGTTATGCTAAGTGGGTTAACGAAGCTGCAGGTGTAAAGACTTCTAAGGATGGTATCCTCCGTGCTTGGAACGTTGATAAGGATGGTAAACCAACTTCTGAGTCTGCTACTTCTATCGACCGTGAGCCATTGGTTCAGGTTCTCGTTAAGCGTGGTAATGAGGTTGTTTTGGATGGCTATATCCTGATTCACATTACACGTCAGAACCCTGAGGTTGCTCCTAATAAGGAGATTGACTTGCACCAGGATAAGGCTTCATTCGATCTTTGCAATGGTATTGATAAGTTGCACTCAACATGGTCACAGTTCTCTGCTACTGTTTTGACAGAGGGCCTCGAGAATATGACTAAGAATGATTTCGATGAGCAGTATACTATCGATTCTAAGGGTAACTTCGGTTCAGATGCAGTAGGTAACACTACTTTGAATTTGAAGATGTTCAAGGATGCTCCTGTTAAGGGTGGTACAACTGATGTTGAGGATGTAATTGGTAATATCGAGTACTTCGGTAATACTGAGGGTACAACTAACCATACATTCAAGTGGCACATCGACGCAGCTACATTGGAGAAGTTGACACATGACGCTAAGTCATATCCTGTAACAGTTTCTCGTTATGTACGTTACGTTGGTAATGCTAAGGCTAAGTATCCTTACCTCTATATCAAGTTGACATACACATTGACACGTGATAGCAAGACTTATGCATTCGGTGAAATTATTCCTGAGTATTGGAAGACTCTCACTGGTGCAGAAAACGGTAATGAGGCAGTTATCTTCGATGTTAAGGAGCCTACAAATGGTGGTGATATTAAAGCTATCAGCCGTAAGGTAACTTCTACTTTGATGGGTAATGCTGCTAAGATTACTGCTACTCACAAGTACTACTTCGTGCCAGAGGCTGTAACTGTTGGTGATTACACAATTACTCCACAGAGCAGTGATGCTGATGTTAAATACAATACATTGTATTGCAAGTATGTAACTGATAGCCACAAGTTCGACAAGGCTAAATTGCAGGAGACTTTGGCTAACTGCGCTGTTCAGTACGGTGCTGGTGCATTCAATAATACTACACTTTACGCAGTTAAGGGTGGTGTTTATACAGCTATCGCTACTTTGAATCCAGCAACAAGTGAGATTACTTTGATAAAGAATGATGTTGCTAAGGAAGTATTGAACAAGGTTGGTTATATGCTTAACAACAAGAACATCCAGACAGAGTTGCGCTCTTGGGTTGGTGTTGTAGCTGAGAACTCTTGCGAAGTTGCTCAGTACGTTAAGGATGGTATCTTCTTGACAGCTTGGGAGCGTCCTATCAACTTGATTGACGTTGCTACAGAGCCTGTTATCGATGCTAACACTAACGGTAACTGCATCTACGCTCTCGACCTCTTCAAGTTGTACGACTGGCGTGGTTACAAGGCTGTTGAGTCTGAGAACGACTGCATTGCTAACCAGAGTAATATGTGGGGTAACAACCTCTGGTTCTGGGGTTACTACAATGTGAAGTCTATCACTATCGATACAACACCTAAGAATGTTGAGACAACTCTTGGTGGTGGTAACTGGACTACATTGGATAAGGTAAGCAAGGACGTTGAGCTCAAGTGCGGTAACGCATCTGGCGTTGCTACTGATCTTAAGACAGCTGGTAAGATTACTTACACTAACGATTTGACAGTATACAACAGTGCTGACCAGAACGCTGCTTTGCAGGCTTACATGACTGCAAACAAGGCTAAGTTCGGTACTATCTGGTACTACAACAATGGTGGTAACGTTGAAACATTCAAGGTTAAGGTTCCTGTAACTATTACTTATGAGTGGGGTTCATTCACAAGAATGGTTGAGTTTACAATCAAGCCAACTATCGGTGACTAATCCTATTTAAAAGATTTTAAATAGCTCTAATCAGAGGGTGTGCCTAAAAGAGCGGCACACCCTCTTTTCATTAAATCGTATTTGAAATGAAGAAACTTATATTATTCTCTCTTTCGCTTATATTGATTCTTTCTTTCGGATCTTGTAGTGGTGATAAAAAGAAAAGCCGCGAACAGCAAGTTGAAGAATTCAGAATGGAACTGAGCAAAGAAGATACAGCACAAATGCTGAAGCTTTGTGATACTGCTATGGAGCAACTGAAGGCAAAAGACTATAATCAGGTTTTGGCTAGTCTATATGAGTATACTGATTCTACGCAGGAAATCAAGCCTCTCTCTGAGAAGACAAAGAAAAGATATCTCAACAAGTTTAAGACATTCCCTGTGTTGGAATATACTCGTATCTATTATTCGTTCCAGTTGGAAGGTTGTAATGATGTAAAGTATGCAGTAACCTTTGCTACAGCAGAACAGGCTGGTACTCCGGAACCTGCAAAAACATCTTACATGTTTAATCCTGTAAAGGTTGACGGTACCTGGAAACTCTGCGTGAAGACTCCAGCCGATCAAATTGATATGACATTGCGTTAATCATGATATAAATTATCTATTATGAAGAAATCTTTGTTTGCCATACTAATGACTTTGGTATCTGTTCAAGGTTTTGCACAGATACAGCGAACAGCAGAATTTGACTTCAGCAATCCGCTGGGCTTGACCCCTGCTATTACTCCTCCATCTGGTAATAACGAGGAAATCAATATTACAGATAAAACCTTTACCAATAATGATATCACCATCGATTTTGAACTTGGAAAACAAGGACTGGGTTCTAACATCTATAATTTTACCAATATCTGGACTGGTGTTACTACTTATTACCTCCGAGTTTGCCAACAAGCGTATTTGAAGGTTCATGCTCCACAGGATGCTCAGTTAGAAAGAGTCTCTTTCTCTGATGGAAGTTCTGTAGGAGATTTACGAGTTGATGATGACGAACTTGGAACTCAGACTGATGGATATAGAACATGGATTAACTCCGATGGGTTGCCAATCCATGACTTAGTATACAAAAACAGTTTTTCTGCTGCTCAAATAGAAAAGATAACTGTATATTATACTGTTCCATCAGCCGTTTTGGATGCAACGAGTGACATTGCTGCTGGTAGTGTAATAGATGCATTTAATCAGTTGCATCTTACTTTCGACCATGCCATGACTGTTAAGGATGGTTCGAAGATTACAATTTCAGATGGTACTAATTCTCAAAATCTGAAAGCTACCATCCAGAATAATGTTGTGACTTTAGTTGCTTCTACTCCTATTGCAAAGGATGGTGATTATACAATTACTGTTCCTGCTGGAAGCTTTAAAGACAAGGATGGATTTGAAAATAAGGAAATCAAGATCAAGGTAACTGTCAAGGTTCCTTTCAATTATGTTTCTGTTACACCTGTGCAGGGTAATATTCTTACACTGCCACTCAACATTACTGCCGATTTTGGTAAGACAGTTGGCTTTGTTGATGAAACCGCCAATATTCGTTTGTTGAAGAATGGTGAACCTTATTTGTCAGTAAAAGCAACCAAGGTTGATGAAACCAAGGTAAACTTCAATATCTTGAATCGAACAGAGCCAATTACTGATAAGGCAATTTATACATTGGTTGTTCCTGCTAAGGTTGTTTACAATGGTATGAAGGGAGACACTGAATTGGAGCGTTCAAACTCTGCTTTTGAGTTGAAATATGTGATTGACGATTCAGAGATACTCAAAAAGGCTAAGGCGCTTGTTACTAATAAGAGTGTAGGTTATCCAGCAGAGACCAGTGCTGCTTATGTAGCATTGAAAGAATTGGTTCAAGGTGAACCGACTGATGAAGACGTGAGCAAAGCTTTGAAAGCTTATTATGCTGAAAAGGAAATCATTCTTCCTGCAAGCCAGAAGTGGTACCATATTGCCAATGTCAATGCTGAAAACAAGAAGTTGTATCTTGGCGTTGTTGATAACAAACTGTCACTTGTAGAAGATGAAGCCAAAGCGATGGCTTTTGAGGCTACCAATAATAATGGCATCGTCTGCTTGAAGAATGCTGATGACAAGATGTTGACTATTAGTGGATTGGTTGAAGATGCTACTTCAAAGGAAGTAAATCTGACCATTGCAAAACTGGATCCTGCTCAGGTTAAATTGGAGGAAGGTGCTGAGTATGACGCTGAAAAGATGCTTGGCTCACTTTCAATCTATGGAGTTTGTCAGAACTCTTTAGGTGAGGAAATGCCTGCTTATGCATTGGCTAATCATGAGAAGGGGCTCTATCAGACTGATGCTTCTATTGCTGTGCCATATTATCAGCACAAGCTTTCAAGTGCTTTCGTCTTTACAGAGACTGATATGCCAGCAGAAGCTATCAAGACAGTAAATACTGATTATTCTTTGGAGTCACACATCGTAGTTGATAACACAGTTCCTTTGGTACTTACTTTTGATAAGTTGAATAAGGCTGTTGTGGCTAAAGATGCTGATGCTTATATCGCTAATATGAAGGATGAGCGTAAGAAGGATGTTGAGTTTGCTGCTGTTGAGGGTAAGAACAATCAGTTTACCATTTCTTTGGAAGGTCTTGCAAAGGGTGATTATAGGTTGGTAATCCCTGAAGGTACATTCCACTACGAGTTGGATGGAAAGGAAGTGAAGACTCAGGCTATCAAGGTATCCTTTACTATCGGCAAAAATGGTTCTCCTGATGATGCTGGCATCAACTTTACATATACTGCCATTCAGATTTCTCCAGAAGTAAATGGACCAGTTAAGGATACTGATTTGAATAACGTATTGATAAAGAACTATAGTGGTCTTTATGATGGTATTGTTGCCAATAAGGATAGAATCGTAAGAATTGCTGTGTATGATAATAATGCAACAGTTCGTACCGGACACATGGAAGAGTATGTAGATCCATCCGATCCTACAACTCCAACATTGAAACTTGTTCTTGATACACCTATTGAATCAGGAGATCTCAGTCCAAAGCAATATGCTTTAGTATTTGAACAGGGTACCTATGGTGATAGAAACTTTGGAAAGTTCCTGATGGATAAGACTTTAGTTTCTGCTAGCTCTTGCGTTGCAAATCCACGCACAGTTATTCCTGTTGATGTGGATAACACAACTGGCATTACAGATGTTGAATTGGGCAATGGTGCTGAGAATGAAGTCATCTATGACTTGTATGGTCGCAAGGTTACCAAAATCAATCAGCCTGGTATTTACATTGTTAATGGAAAGAAAGTTATTAAAAAATAATTTTAATAGTATTAAGTTATGAAACCAATGAAATTATTTATGGCATCAGCTATGCTCATGATGGGCACTGCTGCAATGGCACAGGCCACCTACACAGACAAGGATGGCAATGAGTATCAGTTTAAGAAGCACGCATTCCTGGACCTACAGGGTGGTGCTCAGTACACCCTCGGCGAGGCTAAGTTTGGTGATTTGATTTCTCCTAACGTACAGTTGGGATTGGGCTACCAGTTCAACCCAGTATTCGGTATGCGCTTGCAGGCTAACGGCTGGCAGAGCAAGGGAGGATGGGCTGCTTACCGTGACAAGGTGGGCGATGCTCCATTCTCTGCCGACTACAAGTTCAACTATGTGGCTCCGGGCTTGGACTTCATGTTCAACCTCAGCAACCTCTTCTGTGGTTGGAATCCTAACCGTGTGTTCAACGTAACTGCATTTGTTGGCGGTGGTGCCAACATCGCTTGGGGCAATGACGAGGCCAACGAGATTGGTGCTCACATCAAGGACCTCGACAAGTATAACTTGAAGTATCTTTGGGATGGCACTAAGGTGCGTCCTTTCGGTCGTGCGGGTCTCGACTTGGAGTTCAAGGTTAGCAAGGCTGTCAGCATCATGATTGAGGGTAACGCCAACATCACCACTGATAAGTACAACTCAAAGAACGCTGACAACCCAGACTGGTACTTCAACGCTCTCGCTGGTCTCCGCATCAACTTGGGCAAGAGTGCTACCAAGAAGGAGAAGCCTGTAGAACCAGAACCAGCTCCAGCACCAGTTCAGAAGGTTGAGGAGCCAGCTCCTGCTCCAGCACCAGTAGTAGAGAAGAAGGTTGAGGAAATCCGCCGTGATATCTTCTTCACCATCAACTCTAACAAGATTTCTGAGAAGGAGAATCAGAAGATCCTCGAGGTTATCGACTTCCTGGTGAAGTATCCTGAGGCTAAGGTTGTTGTTACCGGTTATGCTGACAAGGGTACTGGTAATGACAGAGTGAACGACCGCATCGCTGCCAAGCGTGCTGCTGCCGTTGTATGGATGTTGGAGAAGCGCTATGGCATTCCTGCTGAGCGCATCATTGAGGAATCAAAGGGTTCTCGTGTTCAGCCATTCGCAGAGAATGACAAGAACAGAGTATCCATCATGATTGCTAAATAATATCTGGCGTTCGCCATATATTATTTATCACTAATTCTGGATTAGGGGCAAGCCTGTAAAGCTTACCTGAATCCATGCTTTTAGCGAGGTTTCTTTTTCAAGAAGCCTCGCTTTTTTGGTTTAAAAATAGTGTTTTTTTCGATCCACCCCGTCAGATTTTTCGATCCACCCCGTCCCTCCTTAGCCAAGGAGGGCTCCACATCCTAACCAAGCCTTCCCTTCTCAGAAGGGAAGGATGTAACCGCCCTCCGGTGCTCAGAACCGCTTCGCTCTAAGGTTGGCGGGGCATCAAAGCCCTCGCCATATTTTGCGGGATGGGACCGCCTGGGGACAGCTTGCTTCTGACTTCATTGCGCCTGGGGACAGCTTGCTTCTGGCTTCATTGCGCCTGGGGACAGCTCGCTTCTTTCCCTCGTCATATTTTGCGGGATGGGACCACCGCCTGGGGAACTTTAAAGGTAAAAAAGTAAAAGAAATCTGCGTCATCTGCGCAATCTGCGTGACTTTTAAAGGTAAAAAATCCGTGGGAATCTGTGAGATCGGCGGGAGACAACTCTGCTGGGGGGACTTTTTTATGCTTTTTCCTCTTATTTTTACATTATTTACTCCTAAACTTTCTCATTTCTCGCATTTTTGGCGTAATTTTGTTCTTCATTCAAAAATAACGCAAAAATATGACACTTAGAATAGAATTACCAGACGATTTTGAGATGAAAAAAGATGATGAGATTATCATCAGGTTTAATAGTAAGGCTGGACAACACGGATATTCTGTGATAACAAAGACACAGGATGAAATGGAAAAGATGGAAAAATCGAAGCCGAATAGGGGAGTAAAACTGGGTGACTATGCTGAAAAAATCAGACAAAGACTGAAGGATAACTACCAATATCGTACGGCTGACATCAACCAGTGTACAATGAAGAGCTTTATGAAGTTCAGAAAACAGAAGGATATCCTGCTGTGCGAACTCGACGAACTGGTGGTGGGTGCCTACGAGAGCTATCTGAAGCATCAGGGACTGACGCTGAATACCATCTCCTTCTATATGCGACGGCTCCGCGCCATCTACAACAGTGCCGTGAAGGAACTGGAGATTCCTGACCGCAAACCCTTTGCCGGTGCCTTTACCCGAACCACGAAGACGAGTAAGCGAGCCATCTCGCAGAAAGCTATCCGACAGCTGGCACAACTGAAACTGGAAACTTATAACCAGCAGTTTGCCAGAGACTTATTCCTGTTCAGCTACTATACCAGAGGCATGTCGTTCGTGGATATCGCCTGTCTGGAGAAGTCGAATATCCGCAACGGATACCTTATCTATAAAAGAAGGAAGACGGGGCAGGAACTGAGGATAGCCTGGCGACAGAGCATGCAGGACATCGTGGACCGATATCCTTCGCTCGACGGGAAACATCTGCTGGGCATCCTGGACAACCATGCCGAGAAAAGTCTCCGGCAACAGCGGCATTACCGGCAATGTCTGATTAACAAGACCCTGAAAAAGCTATCCAAACTGATAGATATCGACATCACACTGACCATGTATGTAGCCCGACATTCGTGGGCTACCAACGCCAAGGAGAAGAATGTTCCCGTGAGCGTAATCAGTGACAGTATGGGACATAATTCGGAAAAAACAACACAAATTTATCTCAAGAGTATTAACGCCGACCAGATAGACCAGACCAATGATATCCTGATTGATGCCATCACTAAATAGGGGATATGGCTTAATTTTTCAGTATTTTTAGTATTTTCTCGATATTTTGTTGTACCTTTGCACAAAATTAATAATAAATTGCAAGAAAATGGGAAAGATTATATTGACGGGCGACCGTCCTACAGGTAAACTTCACCTGGGTCACTACATCGGCTCATTGCAGCGCCGAGTACAACTTCAGAACGCTGGCGACTTCGACAGAATGTTCGTATTCATGGCAGACGTTCAGGCTTTGACAGACAACGCCGACAATCCTGAGAAGATTCGCCAGAACATTACAGAGGTAGCACTCGACTATCTTTCTGCGGGTCTCGACCCACAGAAGTGTACTCTCTATATCCAGAGTATGATACCGGAGTTGGCAGAGTTGACTACCTATTTGATGAACCTCATTTCTGTATCTCGTGTTCAGCGTAACCCAACCGTGAAGACGGAGATCAAGATGCGTAACTTTGAGGCAAACATTCCGCTCGGTTTCTTCTGCTATCCTGTGAGCCAGGCTGCCGACATCACCGCTTTCAAGGCTACAACCGTGCCTGCCGGTGAGGACCAGGAGCCTATGCTGGAGGTAACCCGCGAGCTGGTTCGCCGTTTCAACCAGACTTATGCACCTGTATTGGTAGAGCCAGAGATTCTGCTTCCAGAGATTGCCTGCTGCCGTCGTCTTCCTGGAACTGACGGTAAGGAGAAGATGAGTAAGAGTCTCGGCAACTGCATCTACATGAGCGATGACGAGAAGACCGTTTGGAAGAAGGTGAAGAAGATGTCTAACGGTGAGCCACGTATGAGCATGGAAGAGCCTGGACATCTGGAGGGCAATGCCGTGTTCACTTATCTGGAGGCATTCTCTACTCCTGAGGACTTCGCTGAGTTCTGGCCAGAGTTCAAGACTTTGGATGAGTTGAAGGAGCAGTATGTGAAGGGTGGTATCGGTGATGGCACCTGCAAGAAGTTCCTGAACAGCGTCATCAACAAGATGCTCGACCCAATCCGTGCCCGCCGTCATGAGTTTGAGCAGGATATTCCTGAGGTATTCAATATCCTGAAGAAGGGTAGTGAGGATGCCCGCGAGTTTGCAGCCCAGACCATGGACGCGGTTCGCAAGGCTATGCGCATCGACTACTTCAGCGATGCTGCCTATATTGAGGAACAGGCGGCGAAATTTAGAGTATAGTGATTATTTATTAGTGATTAATGATAATCATTAAAGTACGTGAATAAACGAATATTGCAATTAGCGGTACCGTCGATAATATCCAATATCACGGTACCGCTTTTGGGTTTGGTTGATGTCGCTATCGTCGGGCATATCGGCGATGCGGCTTACATCGGAGCCATTGCCGTAGGGTCGATGCTCTTCAATGTCATCTACTGGCTTTTCGGATTCCTGAGAATGGGAACCAGCGGAATGACTTCGCAGGCTTTGGGAAGGAGAGATCTGGCTGAGGTGCTGAGGCTTCTGGTGCGCTCTCTGAGTATCGGTGTGGGGATAGGAGTGCTGTTCTTTGTCCTCCAGAAGTGGATTATTGGCTGCGGACTCTGGGCGATGTCGCCGGAAGCGGATGTCGTAGAACTGGCTCGCAGATACTGCTATGTCTGCATCTGGGGAGCCCCTGCCGTACTCGGACTCTACGGATTTACGGGCTGGTTTATCGGTATGCAGAACACGCGTATTCCGATGGTGGTGTCGCTCTCTCAGAATGTAGTGAACATCGTAGCCTCCCTGCTGCTGGTCTTTGTCTGTGGAATGACAGTAGAAGGCGTGGCGCTCGGAACGGTCATTGCCCAATGGTGGGGATTCCTGATGGCATGTCTGTTCTATCGCATCTGTTATCGCCGGTTAAGCAAGTATGACTATCGCCGGCATCTCTTTGCAGCCGAACCGCTGAAGCAGTTTTTCTCGCTCAATAAGGATATCTTTCTCCGCACCCTCTGTCTGGTGGCAGTCAACCTCTTCTTTACAGCGGCAGGTTCCAGGGAGAGTACTATCGTGCTGGCTGTGAATACGCTGCTGATGACGCTCTTTACTATCTTCTCTTATTTTATGGATGGTTTTGCCTATGCGGCAGAGGCGTTGAGCGGCAAGTACTACGGAGCCCGCAACATGGTGGCATTCCGCGAGGTGGTTAGAAGAACGATGGGATTTGGAACTGTTGTGGCAGTAGGTTTCACCTTATTATATATAGTGGGTGGAGAGAATTTCCTCTCTCTGCTCACGAGTGATAAGCAGGTGATAGCTGCATCGGACGAATATTTCTGGTGGGCTGTGCTTATTCCGCTGTCGGGCATGTCGGCATTCGTCTTCGATGGCATCTTTGTAGGTATCACCCAGTCTAAGTCGATGCTCTGTTCTACCGCTGTAGCCTCGGCTTCGTTCTTCGGTCTGTTCTTCGGCTTGCATCCTTTTCTGGGCAATCATGCCTTGTGGTTGGCCTTCATTCTCTACCTCTTGTTAAGGGGAATCGTACTGTTCGTCATTTACCGTAAAAAACTGCGGTAAATGACGAATAGTGTTTTTATAGAATATTTTAGTAGAAATAATGCACATCTTTCATAAAAATTGCACACTGAATTATAGTGTGCGCATTTTTGTGAAAAACTACATTAATATAGTTTAAATCTTAGGCTTATATTCTTTTTCTTAGCCGAAAATTAGTAATTTCGCAGAGCCAAACTTAAAAGGAAAAGAGTAAATGACAGCAGAAGAATATTATCAGCAAGGTAATGCCTGGCGCAAGCAAGGCGACTTTAAGCGTGCCCTCGACTGTTATATGGAGGCCATCGCCCTCGATCCGGAGAGCCCTGCCGTAGCAGCCAAGGAGATGCTGGATGATATCATGAGCTTTTATTGCAAAGACTACTACAATCCATAACAACCGACATGTGGACAGCAGGAGCTTTGTTTACTCCAAGAGTAAAGATAATTAGAAAGAAATTAGAATATGAGTAAGATTAAAGGGGCTATTGTAGTCGACACCGGGCGTTGCAAGGGATGCTCGCTCTGCGTGGAGGCTTGTCCTCATCAGGTCATCGCATTGGCTGAGAAGAAGGTCAATGTGCATGGTTATCGCTATGTAGAGGCGGCTGTGCCTGAAGCATGCGTTGGCTGTACCTCGTGCGCCATCGTCTGCCCAGACGGTTGCATCACTGTTTATCGAAAGAAGGAGGACTAAACAATGGCAAATCAAGAAGTAACATTAATGAAAGGCAATGAGGCGATAGCCCATGCCTGTATCAGATGTGGTGCGGATGGCTTCTTCGGCTATCCTATCACACCTCAGAGTGAGATTATAGAGACGCTGGCTCTGCTCAAGCCATGGGAGACATCAGGTATGGTGGTTCTGCAGGCTGAGAGTGAGGTAGCGGCTATCAACATGGTTTATGGTGGAGCCGGCGCAGGCAAGCGTGTGATTACCACTTCGTCAAGTCCGGGTGTGGCTTTGATGCAGGAGGGTATCTCTTACATGGCAGGCGCTGAGATTCCAGGCGTCATCGTCAACGTGCAGCGTGGCGGTCCGGGACTGGGTACCATCCAGCCATCACAGAGTGATTATTTCCAGGCAACCCGCGGCGGTGGTAACGGTGACTACAACGTCATCGTTCTGGCTCCGGCTTCGGTTCAGGAGATGGCAGACTTCGTGGATCTTGCCTTCAACCTTGCCTTCAAGTACCGTAACCCGGCGATGATCCTGAGCGATGGCGTCATCGGACAGATGATGGAGAAGGTGGTGCTGCCACCTATGAAACCTCGCCGTACCGAGGAGGAGATTGCGAAGGAATGTCCTTGGGCTACCATCGGCCGTCCTAAGAGTCGCCCTGTCAACATCATGACCTCTCTGGAACTCAAGCCTGAGGTCATGGAGGCACGCAACATCGCCCTTCAGGAGAAGTATCAGAAGATTCGTGATACCGAAGTAAGATATGAGATGGAGCAGATGGAGGATGCCGACTATGTAATCGTAGCCTTCGGTAGTGCGGCACGTATCGCCGAGAAGAGCATCGAGAGTGCGCGTGAGCAGGGCATCAAGGTAGGATTGTTCCGTCCTATCACCCTCTGGCCTTTCCCTGAAAAGGAGATTCATGAACTCGCCAAGACCAAGAAGGGCATTCTGGTTGTAGAGATCAATGCCGGTCAGATGGTTCAGGATGTGCGACTGGCTGTGAATGGTCAGACTCCTGTGGAGCACTTTGGTCGTCTGGGCGGTATCGTTCCAGAGCCGGAGGAAATCGTTGAAGCATTAAAGAAGTTAATAAAATGAATGATATAATTTCACCAGAGAATCTGGTATATAAGAAGCCTACGCTGATGAACGATACCCCGATGCACTATTGCCCGGGCTGTTCGCATGGCGTAGTTCATAAGCTCGTTGCCGAGGTCATCGAGGAGATGGGCATGGAGGATAAGACGGTGGGCGTTTGTCCGGTGGGCTGTGCCGTATTCGCTTATCGCTATTTGGATATCGACTGGCAGGAAGCTGCCCATGGCCGTGCTCCTGCTGTGGCTACGGGCATCAAGCGTTTGTGGCCTGACCGCCTCGTCTTCACTTATCAGGGCGATGGCGACCTGGCGTGCATCGGTACCTGCGAGACCATCCACGCCCTGAACCGTGGCGAGCATATCGCCATTATCTTCATCAACAATGCCATCTATGGTATGACGGGTGGACAGATGGCTCCAACCACCCTGTTGGGTCAGAAGACCGCTACCTGTCCTTACGGACGAGAGGCAGATCTTCATGGTTATCCACTGAACATCACCGAACTTGCCAGCCATCTGCAGGGTACCTGCTACGTAACCCGCCAGAGTGTGGAGACCGTGGCAAGCATCCGCAAAGCGAAGAAGGCCATCCGCAAGGCGTTCGAGGCAAGTATGCAGGGCAAAGGCTCCAGCCTGGTAGAAATCGTTTCTACCTGCAACAGCGGTTGGAAGCTCTCACCTGTTGAGGCAAACAAGTGGATGGAAGAGAACATGTTTAAGCAGTATCCTAAGGGCGACCTGAAGGATACAACGGGAATTTGAACATTGAACTTTGAGCTTTGAGCTTTGAACATAGAACATTGAACATTGAACTTTGAGCTTTGAACTTTATGATTACCTTATCTTGCAAAAAGTAGGTCTCTATATAGTTCAAAGTCATAAGAAGTAATCATAAAGTTCAAAGTTCAATTCTCAAAGTTCAAAGTCATAA
>ERZ1026852.670-NODE-670-length-20548-cov-22.711267_pt1 | contig 20548 bp, 35 predicted proteins | sample MGYA00380156_ERZ1026852 | MGnify/ENA primary metagenome ERZ1026852 (study PRJEB33269, sample SAMEA4719792) | human gut metagenome | biome: human-associated habitat; feature: organic feature; material: feces | place: Cameroon | collected 2013-10 ...
TTGGTAGGCTCATCGAGGAGGAGGTTGTCTGGGTTACCGAAGAGAGCCTTCGCCAACATCACGCGCACCTTCTCTGTGTTGGAAAGCTCACCTACGAGCTTGTCGTGGCGATCTTCCTTTACGCCAAGGTTCTGAAGCAACTGGGCAGCATTGCTCTCAGCCTCCCAACCGTTCATCTCGGCAAACTTAAGCTCCAACTCTGCAGCGAGGTTACCATCCTCTTCACTCATCTCTGGCTTAGAGTAGAGGCGCTCGCGCTCCTTCATGTTTTCCCACAAAGGCTGATGACCCATCAGAACGGTGTCCATCACGCGGAACTCGTCATACTTGAAGTGGTCCTGCTCCAAAACGGAAAGGCGCTCGCCTGGACCCATCTCCACTGTACCCTTGTTTGGCTCCAGATCGCCGCTGATGGCGCGGAGAAGAGTTGACTTACCGGCACCGTTGGCACCGATTACGCCGTAAATATTACCATGTGTGAACTTGAGGTTTACATCTTTGTAAAGCACTCGCTTACCGAATTGAATTGCAAGATTTTGTACTGTTATCATATACTTAATATATAACCTACTGATTATTAATTATTTATTTTATAATGTTTGTTTTACTGTTTGCATATTGTTTGCATTCCTACTTCTTTGCAAGCAAATCCATTAGCTGCTTGATTTGAGCATCCTTCTGTGCGAGCTGCTCACGGAGTAGCCTGTTTTCTCGCTCTAGTGCGTTCTCACTACCACCAAGGATATTTGATGCCTTGCTGAAAGCTGAATCTTCTGATGCGCTCATGGCATCTTGTACAGCTTTCTCAACCTTGTTACCGATGTTGATGTCACCACCTATACTATATGCAGTTCTAACAAAGATGTTGCCTGTGCCGTTTTCAAGCCACTCACGACTAACACCGAGTTTCTTGCTTATCTTATATATGTCTTTTCTTGTTATTCCATACTCGCCCTTTAGCTTCTTGCGGAAGTTCCCAGGGTCAATATCAACTTTCTTTGCGAATGCGTTGGCACTATCACCACTATCATTCATAAGGGTCTTTATCCGCCCAATTAACTCTAAATTACTCTCCATAGTTGCAAATACGTAACTAAATCACACTAATAGTGTTAATAAATATTTAAATCACACGATTTCACCCGAAAATATTTGGTGATTTCGAGTAATTGTAGTACCTTTGCAACCGTCAATCAGTTAGTGATACTGAAAGACGAAAGCAAGGTGGAATGAGTGTAATCACCCATCCTAAACGTTTGACACCGCAAAGATACGTGTTTTACCTCGTTTCACCAAGTTTTTTTAGTTAATAATTTGAAACGAGTTAGAAATAATTAGGAAATGAAAGCGAATAAGGTTACTGCCGAAGATGTAAAGAATATCGGTGTAGGTGGTCAGTTAGTAGTTGAATTACCAAACTATCTCGCTTGTGTTGCAGCAAAGGGGGCTGTTACTTACGTAAAGAAAGCCTACCCAAGGGATGATGGAAATGTGTATTACACTTTCCTAAAAGGCAACACAATTACAATTGGTCTTACAGACCCTCACACAAGGGATGTTATCCTTGGAGAGAATGTTAAGTACCGAAAGCGAGTGAAGGCTGAGTAAAATAATAAATAATGTATAGGAGGTTGAAATGGAAGAGATTATCAAGAAGGAAACAATGACCTCGCTTGAGATAGCTGATGTGACAGGCAAACAGCATGCTCACGTAATGCGTGACATCAGAACTCTTATAGATAAAATCAACGAATCCACATCGGGATTGGTTAATTGCAGTGAAGATTACCATCGTGGTGATAGAACTCAGTATAAGTATTTGTCGAATAAAACCCAAGTGGCGATTTTAGACTGGTGTTTTGGTAAGCAAAATACATCAAGCTATATTATCGAGAGTTCTACTTACAAGGATACTAAGGGAGAAGAAAGAAACATGTATGTCTTAAATAAAAAGGCGTGTCTCCTTCTAGCAAGTGGATATGATGTAATATTGAGAGCTAAGATTATCAACCGCTGGGAGGAGCTTGAGACGAAAGAGAGAATCCAGTACCAAGTGCCGCAGTCGTTCGCAGAGGCACTCGTGCTCGCCGCCAAGCAGCAGGAGAGAATCGAGGAACAACAGAAGCAGCTTGAAGCAAGCTCAAAAGAGATTGTTGAGTTGAACGGAGCGATAGCAGAAATGAAGCCAAAGGTTACTTACGTTGATATGATTCTTGCAAGTAAGGAAACGGTGGCAACAACGCAAATTGCACAGGACTACGGATATTCCGCAAAGGCGTTCAATGTTCTTCTAAGGAATTTCGGCATCCAGCACAAAGTTGGTGGTCAATGGATATTGTACGCTAAATTCCTTCCTTATGGCTACGTTCAGTCAGATACGATTGCGATAACGCACAGAAATGGTTCTGCTGGTTCGGTGATGCACACTAAGTGGACGCAAAAAGGTAGGCTTTTCTTGTATGACGAATTAAAGGAACACGATGTTTTTCCTTTGATTGAGCGAAAACAGGAGGATTAGCCTATGACACCGAAGAAGAAAGTAGTGGTCGAAAAGATTGCTAAGAAATGGCTGTCAACTGATGAAGCTGCATCGTACATAGGTATGGGAAAATCATTCATCGTTGAATTGAGAAAGAGCGGAAAGCTACCACACTGCATGATAGGTCACTCTGCATTCTTCCTCGCAAGCGATATAGATAATCTGCTTGAAAGCCATCGTGTGTATTAATGAAGTTTTGTTTCATACTTACCAAGCGTGGTATATGGGCGAGTAAATGCTGATTCGTTTGTGCTCGCCCAATATGGTTTCGTAGCTCAGTTGGTCAGAGCGGTCGGCTGTTAACCGATAGGTCGCAGGTTCGAGTCCTGCCGTTACCGCAATTCTTTTAGAATCAGATTATCACTAGAAGTGATGAAACTGAAAGCTAGAGAAGAGTTCTTTGATATATTGACGCACAGAATAGTATGCGTGGAAAAGAAGTAGCCGGAGAGCATCGATGGATGCCGTGACCTGGCGAAAAGGACGCACGACATACGAAAAACTAGTCAGTAACAGATATTACATAGACTATACCGATGAACTATGTTGAAACATCAGCACAAGCAAAGGGCATAATATAGGTCTGTATCGTTTGCTATGTAGTATTCTAGTCGAAGTATGTATTATTGCCATCTTACGTGTAAGATATTTATAATATGTATGGAGTGTCAACGGAACGTCAATGCTAGCTGTATCGGGAATACGGAAACGATTAATATCGTGGCATTCACAAACGACAGAAAGTTCCATGGTTTTAGATACATAAAACACAAGGTATGGTGTAAGTGGTATTCTTGCTCAATACTTTAATTAAATAATAACAAAGAGATATTTGGTGCAATCGGAAGCACGCCATACAACTTGAAGATACCGTTCTTATCGTATGGAAATGTTGGTTCGAATCCGATAGTATCTCCAATAAGTTTCTGAATTGTTTTGGTGAGATTGCAAGAACTCAGCGAAACTGAATATTATATTTCGATTAGTAATTAAATGCAGCTCGTCTGTGAAGATAGGCTGCACATATCGCAGATTGGAGCAGTTGGTAGCTCGCTAGGTTCATATCCTAGAGGTCGCCAGTTCGAGTCTGGCACTCTGCACCATTATATTTTTTAGGTGATACAAAAGTAAGGTTTATTAGTTTTTAGTTATTATCGAAAGGCATATTGTTCGTGAGAATAGCATGCCTTTTAAAATGGTTCTATGGTGTAACGGTAGCACAAGAGATTTTGGTTCTCTTAGAGATTGTTCGAGTCAGTCTAGAACTACTGCAATTTTTTTTCATCTATGTACTTCTGCTTGTGAAAGTAGTAGTGCTTTATTTATTATACACTTTTTAAAGTGTTTCTTTTACTTAAATAATTTATCTTTTTTTTCTCAACTGCTTGTGATAAGTCGTTGAGTTATGCCCTTAAAGCAATTAGGTAATGCGCTACATACGCAGATTTAATGCTCCGACAAGTATGTAGAGAAGATGGCTCGATACCATCTAAGGGCGCATTTTTACTTTGTCATATAGAAATGATTAAATTTTAAAATTAAGCTGTTTTCCCTTGGCGGTCAGATTATTAAGTTAGTCTGCCGCCAAGGTTTTAACAAAAAAAAAGAAAGATGAAAGTAATATATAGTATAAAGGTTCACCGTGACAACCTAAAAACGCTGCAAGGTTTGAAATGCTTGCAGTATGTTGATGTCGGCGAAGATGGCAAATCAATCACTTGTCAGTTCAAAGACAACAAGACTAGAGGTTGTCTGATTGCTCATACAAATGATTGGCTTGTTGAGTTTGCGACTGGAGAATGGCAGAAGTTTGGCGATGCTGCTTATCAACAACTAGTTTGGAATCCCAGCAACGTATCTAAAGAATATTAGCTATGGCTGCTAGGGTTGCTCAACACAAGTACACATCGAAAGATGGTACTGAGTACGATAGTAAAGAAGAATATCTGTATCACCAAATTCTTCTTGCTGATAAACGAGTTTCTTGTATTCATAGGCAAGTGAAACTCAACATATTCAAATCCCTTTATATGCTTGTGCCGAAACAACTCAAAACAAAGATTCGGTACGATAAAAGACTGATGGTTAGCGGTCATAGCTATAAACCAGACTTCATATTTTGGGAAGACGGAAAATTGATTGTTTGTGATGTAAAATCAAAGTACACTCATTCTCTCAGGGAGTTCAGAATAACTGCCAAGGGGTGTATCAGTAAGATTGTCGCACACAACAAGAAACGTCATAATGGTGAGCCGTTTGTGGTTTTTCGTGAAGCTATCCATATCAAGAAAAATGAATGGAAGATAATCGACTATCCACCTGACGGAAATAGTTATTGTGAGATTTAATTTCATTCATAATTTATTTAAAATTTTAGTTAGTTAATAAAACTGCCCCTACGCCGACTAAGGTTGCCGTAGAATAGGATGTGGAGTTGCTCATTGGGCAAGAGCATGGATTTGAGCTGCACCATTGAGGAAATAAAACCTCTCGTAAGTTTGGCATGTGGTGTGTCTTTTGAAACGTAGGAAACGAAGCATCCTTTTAAAAACAGTTTAATATATGAATACAAAAGAATTAGACGGTTATCTGAAATTTCTATCTGAGAAACAGACTGCCGTTCAAGAAAGCGGTTTTGACATTGATGATAGTGATTTGAGTCCTCAACTATTCCCTTTTCAGAAGTATTGTGTTAAGCGAGCATTGAAAGTTGGTCGCTTTGCTATGTTTGAGGATTGTGGATTAGGAAAGACATATCAGCAATTAGAATGGGCGCAACAAGTGGTAAATCACATTAATAAGCCTGTTCTTATTCTTGCACCATTGGGCGTTATAGGTCAGACCATCAAAGAAGGAGTTCGTTTCGGTTACAAAGTAACTGAAATTGCTCTTACGACATTCGACCAAGACCTTTCGGCTGGCATCTATATTACCAACTATGACAATATGGATAACATAGACGCTTATCTGTTTGGGGGGGTCGTTCTTGATGAGAGTTCAATATTGAAGAACTTTGCAGGAAAGACAAGAACCGCTCTTATTGAGGATTTCAAGAATACACCTTATAAGTTGTGTTGTACTGCAACGCCTTCTCCAAACGACACAACCGAGCTTTGCAATCATGCAGAGTTCTTGAATATTATGACAAGAAACGAAATGCTTGCGATGTACTTTGTTCATGATGGCGGCTCTACATCTGATTGGAGACTGAAAGGTCATGCACAACAAGATTTTTGGGATTTCGTTTCTACTTGGGCAGTAATGCTCAGTAAACCATCTGATATTGGTTTTAGCGATGATGGATATATTCTTCCACCAATGAATGTTATTGAAGACTACATCGTTACCGAGAAGAAAGATAACGGTGCTCTCTTTAATGATATGGCTGTGTCTGCAACGGATTTCCATAAAGAGCTTAGAAGAACTATCAAGCAACGTCTTGAAAGAGTTGCTGAGATTGTTAATGCTTCTTCTGAGAATTGGATTATCTGGATTGGGCAAGATGAGGAAGGCAAGGTTATTCGTGAATTGATTCCCGATGCAGTTGAAGTTAAGGGCAGCGACAATAAGCAATACAAGAAAGATAAGTTGCTTGGATTTGCCAATAACGAGTTCAGAGTGCTTGTCACTAAGTTGAAGATTGCATCATTCGGTCTTAACTATCAGAACTGCCGCAATCAGATGTTTGCTTCACTTGATTTCTCATTTGAAGCTACATACCAAGGTATCAGACGTTCATATCGTTTCGGTCAGAAAGATGAGGTAAATATCCACATCATTACTCTTGATACGATGCAGAACGTGAAATCATCATTCGAGGAAAAGCAAAAGCAGTTCATCGAAATGCAGAAGTCTATGACCGAAGCTATGTGTCGTAACATCAATAATCAGATAAAGTTAAAGAAGATGGAAGTTGATAATAAGTATCAATCAAAGAACTGTGACATTCGCCTAGGTGATTGTGTGCAGCTCATTCAGAATGTTCCCGATGAGAGTATAGGTTTCTCTATTTTCTCTCCACCATTTGCAGAACTTTATACCTATTCCGACAAGTTAGAGGATATGGGTAATTCGAAGGACTATAAGGAGTTCTTTACTGCTTTCAAGTATCTTGTCAAGGAATTGTACAGAGTTCTTTGGAGTGGTCGTAACGTTGCCGTACATTGTATGGACTTACCTATTCAAAAAGGTAAGGAAGGCTATATCGGTCTTCGTGATTTTTCAGGTATGATTCTTGAAGCGTTCCAAGAAGTAGGTTTCATTTACCATTCAAGAGTAACGATTTGGAAGAATCCTGTAACTGAAATGCAGAGAACCAAGGCACTCGGTCTTCTCCATAAGCAAGTAAAGAAAGATGCGGCTATGAGTCGTGTCGGCATCCCTGACTATCTTATGGTATTCCGAAAGGAAGGCGAGCATGAACACCCAGTTCATTGCGATATATCGGTTGATACTTGGCAGAAGTACGCTTCGCCAGTGTGGATGGATATTGATTACTCCAAAACGCTTAATGGCGTTAAGGGGCGTGACGAGAATGATGAGAAGCACATCTGCCCTTTGCAGCTAGACACAATCGAGCGAGCTATCACTCTTTGGAGTAATAAGGGCGATAAAGTTCTTACTCCATTCCTTGGAATCGGTTCTGAGGTGTATCAGTCAATCAAGATGGGTCGCTTTGGTGTTGGATTCGAATTAAAGGATAGTTACTTTAACGAGGCTGTAAAGAATTGTAAATCTGCTGAGGCTGGCGCAAATGCACCATCATTATTCGATTAGGATTTTTCATTGCCCTTATATATGCAATTCACGTGAATCGGTGTGGTGGAACTTGCGTGAGGTTCACTATGTAATAGTCTGAGCACTGCACCGATTATTCTTTGGATATTATTTTCTTTCATAACCAAGCCCAACCGATGATAGTGTTCCTTGGGCAAGAACGATAATGGTACGACACTGCTAGAAATAGTAGCACTCTTGAAATTTGGTGGCTATCATCGGTACTTTAGATGTCTTTAGAATAGGTCAATGTTTAACGAGCCAAGGCAGTTCCGACCGACCATCGGGAAATAGTCAATACAATCCTTGTAGGATTCATCACTTAAATTTTGCCAACTGCCGAGGCTCATTTTTACAAAGTATTGGAGGTGTATAATGGCGAGACTAACGCTTGAAGAATTGCAGGAAGACCCTTTGCTTTTACTTGATTTTGAACACTTGAAAAGTATGGGCGTAAACGCTAATGATGTATGGGGATTCATTTGCAGAATATTAGATTTCTGTGATGATGAACATTTTAATAGTAAAGTCAAAAGTATGTTTTCAATGTACGTATCAGGTTACTTCGCCTGCTACAATAAATTTAATTTAGAAAATATTAAAAAAGTTTTCAAATAATGAAAGGTATGTTTTATATTAGCTATCTTGTTGTTATGCTTGTTCTTGTTGTTGCTGCTGAGATAATCAACTTCGCAAGTAAGACTGTATGCGGCAAGAAAGTTATCAAGCGTTTTGAATTATGAGTATAATTTTATTTGCATTTGCTGCAACCGCTCTTATGTTTGCAGTCGTTGGTGCAATAGCAAAGATGCTAGGTTGGGATAAAGAAGATTAGCAAAATGAGAAGCGAATCAAGGCGCAGTCAGCTCGACCACGAAAGATATATGAGAAATCGTGAAGAAAGACTGCAAAAGCAAAGAGATTATTACAGAGATAATACTGAACTTTGCAAGGCTAGCGTAAAGCGATGCAAAAAGAAAAGAGTTGAAAGAGAAAGATTATTATTGTTTAATTAAATATTAGCTATTATGGCAAAAGACAAGATTAAATTGGTTTTTGAGATTGACCGCTTTAAGGTTATCGGTTGTGTCGCACGTAACTGTGAGACCAAGGAAGAGTACGATGAAATGATGAAAATCATTAATAGTACCGATGAGGTTGTTCGTAACGATGCAGAAATCGAGAAGACAAACTGTGTGCTGATTCTCGACCAGTTGTTGCACGACAACGAGAATTTGGCTCTTCGCAAGCGTCTGGAGAGTGAGGAAGAAACACTTCACAATGGTGAAGGTGACGGTGATAACGATGACAACGTAAAGTGCATCGAAATCAGAGGCGATGTTGCCAAAGAAATTTTCGCTAAAATCGCATCTTTGGCTGGAATGGGAAAGGATGGTGAGTAATGAGAGCACGCACAGCATCTTGGTATGAGACTAGAATCAAATACCAAAAGACAATGGAAGATGGTTCAGAAAAGGTGGTTTCTGAAGCATACGTGGTTGATGCCCTGAGTTTCACCGAGGCAGAGAGCGCTATTATCGACGAGATGTCTGTCTATGTAAGCGGCGAGTTGAAGGTCAGCAACCTTGGCAAAGCTAGCTATAATGAGATTTTATTCTCTGATGTTGACGATGATGATAAATTTTATACTTGTAAGTTGCAATTCATCACCATCGATGAGAAGACTGAGAAGGAGAAGCGTTCTAACGTTACTTACTTGGTTCAGGCTAAGTCGTTGGCACGTGCTCTTCGATACGTTGATGAGGTGATGGGAAAATCAATGTTGGACTATGATATTGTAGGTCTCAACGAGACTAAAATTTTCGATGTATTCGAGTGTCACGCTCCATCTTCCGAAAACAAAGAGGAAAAGAATGAGTAGAATAGACAAACTTATAGCATCTATGCCGCCAAAAATGGCTAATGCAGTAATCCATCAACGCAAGTTACACGCTTGCTTGATGGAACTTACTACTAATAAGTCAAGAGAAGTGGCGGCTAGAGCTATTTTTCTGAATTACCTTGATGGTGATGGCAGAAAGTTAGGTACGATTCCACATTATTACGAGAGACCTACAACTAATGGTTCGGTAATGGTGGAAACGTACTTTAGTTATATTGATAGAGTTCATTAAACGTTTCTGATATATGGCAAACAGTAAACTCGCAACTTTCTATAAAAGAAGCTGCCACGATTGTATTTTTCTCCAAGTCTGCAAAGACCCTAACGCAAGCTACAATGGTGATTACGTTTGCAAAGATTGGGAATGGAAATACGAGTGATTAATTTTTAAAGTTGAAATAAAATGGAAAACGAAAACAACGGATATGAGGTTTTGCAGGTTAGCCAAGACCAAAGTATCATTCAGGTTGATGCAGTAGAACGTGCAAACGTTGATTCTCAGGTTGCAACGGCAAAGCAATATCCTAGAGACCTTGCAAGAAGCGTAAATAATTCAATCGCTATGGCTACAATGGACTATGCGACCGCACAGAGTTGTGGATATGCACTTCCACGCGGTGGCAAGCCTATAACTGGTCCGAGTGTTCATCTTGCCAAGCTTATTGTAAGCAACTGGGGCAATATGAGGGCAGAAGCAAAGGTGGTTCAGATTACCGATAAGCAAGTTATCAGCCGTGGTACTTGTTGGGATTTGGAAAACAACGTTGCTACTGCATTTGAGGTGAGACGTTCTATTGTTGGCAAGAACGGAAAACGTTTCTCTGACGATATGATTACCGTTACTGGTAATGCTGCAAACTCAATCGCCTATCGTAATGCGGTATTCTCTGTTATACCAAAGGCGATTACAGACAAGGTATATCAAGCTGCTCAACACTTCATAACTGGTGATTTGTCTGATGAAGAGAAGCTTGTTGCAAGGCGCAAAAAGTGTATCGACTTTTTCAAGAGTGAGTATGGTATTACGGAAGATGAAGTTGTAATGCTCTGTGGCAAACAGACAGTCAATCAGATTAAGGCAGACCAAATCGCTCTTCTTCTCGGTATTACTCAGTCTCTTAAAGATGGTGATACTACCGTTGAGGAGGTTATGAGACCTTATCGTGCCGAGGAAAACAAGAAGACTATCGCTGGTAAGGCTGCCGAAGCTGCCAAGGCTGATGCCGCTAAGAAGGAGGAAAAGAAATGATTACCGACAATGTAGAACAACGGAGTTTGACGTGGTTCAGAAATAGGGTCGGTCACATCACAGGGTCTAAGGTTGCTGACCTTATGAAGTCTGGGCGCAAGAAAGATGAGGTTTTCTCAGATACAGCCAAATCGTATTTATACCAAATCGCAGGTGAACGTCTTTTCAATCCAGATTTCTTGAACGATGATGATATATTCCAAGACTACATCGACCAAGTTTCCGTAAACACCAAGGCAATGCAGTGGGGTGCTGATATGGAAGACCAAGCAAAGGCTTGTTTTGTTCAGCTCAACGAAGGTATAGAGATTGCGGAAGTTTCTTCTTGCAAGCACGACACAATCCCTTTCTTCGCTGCTTCACCTGATGGTGCAATCTATGGTCGTGATGGTGGTGATATTAAGATTATTGAGGTTAAATGCCCTAACATCAATACTTATATGAAGTATCGCACACTTATTCACGATGCTGCATCACTCAAAGAAGTTGAACCTAAGTACTACTGGCAGATGATGGCTGAAATGAGCTGCACTGGTGCTACAAGCGGTATATTCATTACATACTGCCCTTGGTTGTCTAAGCCTATTCATTGGGCTGAAATCGAGAGAAACGGAGACGATGTAACGCTTATGGAGGCTAGGGTTATGTTGGCAAATGAGTTTATTGACGAAATCATTAATATGTAATATGGAAGAAGTTTGGAAAGATATTCCCAAGTTTGAGAATTTTTATCAAATTAGCAATCTTGGTAGGATTCGTTCAAGATGGAGAAATAGACATTATAGCAAGTCTTATGATTATAAAATCATAAAAGGTTGTTATAGTTCAAAGAATGGATATATTTCTGTTTTCTTGCGAAATCTAAATGGGGAAACTAGGCATGAAACTATACATAGGCTGGTTGCCGAGGTATTTATTCCAAACACGGAAGGGAAGAAGTATATAGACCATATTGATACTGTAAGAACGAACAATAAAGCCACAAATCTTAGATGGGTAACGGCTAAAGAAAATAGCTTGAATCCCATTACTAGGCAAAGGCATTCTTGTTCAGCTTTTAAAACTGCTAAAAGAGGGAGCGAAAATAATAAAGCCGTAACTGTCTTTCAGTACGATTTGAATAAAAACTTTATCGCTTCGTTTTCATCTGCTATCGAGGCTTCCAGAAAGACGGGAGTAAGTTATCGTAAATTACTTCATAATATAGCAGGTGAACAAAATCAGGCGTGTGGTTATATATTTAGTAAAGAAAAATTTTAACAATGGCAGACATATACGGAAAAATCATAGCGGTGTTACCAACAAGAAGTGGAACATCCGCAAGAGGAACACAATGGAGTTCCCAAACTGCGGTTATCGAAACACACGAGCAGTACCCTAAGAGGGTTGCTTTCGATGTTCTTGGTGACAAAATCACAGAGTTTAACTTGCAGGTTGGTGAGGATGTAACAGTATCTTTCGACATCAACGCTAGAGAGTATAATGGAAGATGGTTTAACTCGATAAACGCTTGGAATGTTATCCGTCAAACACAGCAAGCTCCTGCACAAGGTGGCGGTTTTAGTGGCAATGTTCAGTCTGGCGCACAAGCAGCGCAACAAGCTATGGTGAGTGCATCTAATGTGTCGAACCCCACAAATACGCAAAACCCATATCCACCAAGACAGCAACCAGCACAGCCACAAGGGGATAGTTCGGATTTACCATTTTGAGTAAGCCTATGGAATATAAAGTTTGTTTTAAATGCGGAAAACTTCTACCGCTTAGTTCATTTTATAAACACCCACAAATGGGCGATGGACACCTCAATAAGTGTAAGGATTGCACGAAGAAGGATGCTCATAATAGATGGATTGAAAAATCCAAAGACCTAGAATGGGTAGAAAAAGAGCGAGCGAGAGGAAGGGAAAAGTTTCAGAGACTTATGTATAAGGAAAAGTACAATCAAACAAGTCTTCATAACTTTTTGCCTAATTCTTATAGAAATATAGAACGAAAACTTCGGCAGCATGGATTTGTTAAGAAAGGGTTTGAATTTCACCATTGGAATTATAATATTCTTAACTCTGTATTTCGTGTTTCGAGAAAGGCTCATAAATGCATACATCGTCACATGACTTTTAATCGAAAAGATTTATATTGTTATACTGAGGACGGAACAAAGCTTACGAGCGAAGAACAAGCTAAAGAGTACTTCGATTCGATTCTTCAAAGTGAAGGATTTGATGAACGTGTCGAATTAATATGTATTCCATATAAAAAATGCGACAATGTGGTTCAATCTGAAAAATGTGTTTGAGCTAGAAAAGTTTAGAGCAAAAGTAGTCGAGTTTGAAAGCAAAGGTGCTATGGTAGAACTGAAAGAAAAGCGTGGACGTTCTTTGAATCAGAATGCCTACCTTCATTTACTTCTATCTGCATTTGCGCTTCAATACGGCTACACTCTTGATGAAGTTAAAACGCATTTCTATAAGCTAGTGGTGAACAAAGATATATTCCTCAGAGAAGGGATTGATAAATTTACAGGAGAATGTTATAAGTATCTTCGTTCTTCTGCCGACCTTACGAAAGATGAAATGAGCAAATCAATTTCTGATTTCAAGGCATGGGCAAAAGAAGAAGCTGGATTTGATTTTCCCGATTCTGATGAATATATCGCACTACTTCACATTCAGCATGACATTCAGCAAAATGAGCAATACTTGCAGTAGTATTGTGTAAAATACAATTTTAATACAATGGATTCTTTTAAGATTAGCAAAGAACAATATTGTGATTTAATGAAACTTGATAGGACAAATGCCGTAAACTTGTTCATTTATCTTCTCGCAAATGCAGACGATAACGGAACATTGATTGTTAGCATCCGCAAGATTTCGAGTGAGCTATGTATTGGAGTGCAAACCGTAAGAACGTTGCTTAAACATTGGTATCTAACACACATACTAACACACCAAGTAACACACCAAGGTAGTGCGATAACTATTTGTGATATAAAAAGTTACAAAGGTAGAAAACGTGCTGCTAACACACCAAGTAACACACCTGCTAACACGCAAAAAACTATCGAGGAACGAAAGAAAGATTTTGCGGAAAGTTTAAAACCTCACCTCGAAAAGTACGGAAAGGATATGTTGAATGATTTCTATCGGTACTGGACAGAAATGAATAATGGTGGAAAAAAGATGCGGTTTGAAATGGAGAAAGTGTTTCAAATTGCAAGCAGATTGGTTACGTGGAGCAATAACAACAAATATCATTATAAGAATACCAACAGCCTTCCTGTTGGTATGAATTTACAGAATAGTAAAGATAAAGATTACGAAAAAGGGCTTGATAGATGGAACAAATAGATAGCGAATATTTCAAAAACCTTGTATCTCAAATGCGAGATACTGGTTATCCGCAAGAAATTGACAGAGTTCAAATAAGCATTCCAAATGCAGAAAAACGTTTGCGTGGAGGCTTACAATATGTAGTCAATATGAAGTCTGGAAGTAATGCCGAATGGAACGAACACAATTACCGACCTATTGTTGATTGGATGACAGACAACAAAGGAAAAGGGTTATTGATGTTCGGCGGTTGCGGATTGGGTAAGTCAGTAATCGGAATGTATATCCTTCCTCTTCTTATTAAAGACGTACATAAAAAGGTGGTAAACATCTTTAGCGCGCAAGAGTTGAATCAAAAGATTGATGAAATTCTCAAACTTCACATTATCTATATTGATGATATTGGTACAGAGGATAATCTTAACTCTTATGGCAACAAGCGTATGCCATTCGCAGAGCTTTGTGACGCTGCCGAGAAGAAAGGAAAATTGCTTATCATTACCACAAACCTCAGTATTGATGAGCTTACTCAGAGATATGGAGATAGAGTTGTAGATAGACTTATAGCAACAACCAAGGCAGTTCCTTTTACAGGAGATTCTTTAAGAAAGTAAGTATGGCAGACGTAAGTAAAATGGCAGAGGAATGGCTCGGTGAGCATCCTGACGCATCCAAGAAAGAAATATGGTTAGCTGGTTATTGGAAATCTACCGATAACTGGTGTAACCGAACTAAGTAAATTTTAGAATTATGACGCAGAAAGAACGTTTTGAGAACGCTACCACAAAGCAAGCGGTAGTGTTCATCTGTATCTACTCCTGGGTTATTGTGAGAAACCTAGGAAGAGCAATCAATAAGGCGGTACACAAGCTGCCTTGGTTGTTCATAGTTGTGACAATACGTTAGCTTCGTCTTTATTTCTAAGGCAAGGGCAGAGCGAGATAGCTATAATCAGAAGCTAGTACACGCAACACAGCAGCTTGATAGTTTCTATGCTGCATACGAAAACATTAAATCAAAGTAATATGGACGGAATGGTAATCAATAATTTGTCTGCACAAGTAACTACCGAATGCGGACTGCTGCAACAAGAACTTCTTAAATCGTTTGTTGAGGCTAGAAAACAAAGAGGTATTATGGAAAGCTTAATGCAAAGATTAGCGGCAAAAAAGATGAACGCGATAAGAGATATGTATGAGAACGTTCGTGTTACACATAAAAAATTTGGCGAGTGTGGTAGCGACTTTTATATTGATGCAATCGCTAATGGAATTACGTTGACTCTAAAATATTACGTTAATAGGATTCCTTTGGACGGTTTATCTAAGCACGACAAAAGTGTTGCTAAACGTTATAATGAATATGTGTACAGTTACGATACAGCCAACAATGTATCATCAGATTTTAAGACGTTCAATCCATCATACGGTTTTACTGGCAGTTGTTATTGGGATTTTTCTATTGATGAAATTCTCGAAAGCGATTTCTTGACTAAAGGTATTCGTATTGTTAGTGAAGCGGATAGCCCATTTGATATTTTTCTCAAATAGTAGTATATGAAAAAGTACAAACATACAATAATAATGATTCTGCTTGTAATAGCAGCACTCATCGCAGGTTACGGTTTCATCTGTTTTATGGTTGAACACATTTTCCTTTCGCTTCTGATGGTATTCTGTATCAGTTGCGCATTGGCAGTAGAGAGGGAGGTGTAAGATATGGAGATTTGGAAACCAACCCCTATGGCAGGTGTCAAGTGGCTTATTCCGAGGATGTACACTTTCGATGATAAGTCGCAGTACAAGACGTACAAGATACCTTGCAAGTATAAATACTCTACAGTAGAGGTCAATGCAATCCTTCGCAAGGTCAAGACGTTCCTAGCAACGTATGTATATATCCCTTGCGTCATCTCCGATTGGTACTTAGCAAAGCTTCAGGGGGTGATGGAACACAAGAAACTCTATCGCTTCGAGGCGAAGAGAAACCTTGAGGAAATCAAGTCGATAGTGCGGAAAATCATCAACTGGTTCGAGTTCGACTTCTGTAATGCCGACTACTTCGACGAGCTTTCTCTGTCTTACATTGATGCCGTATCTCCAGATATGGAGAAGTTTCAGAAGTTCATAGAGGTCAAGCTCGCTAATCTTGGGCACAAGAACGTCAGTATACCTGCATTGTCTTACATCTGCTTCCAAATACTTTGCGAGGGATTCGTGAACTACAATGCAATAATGAGTGGAGCAAAGACTGACTACGATTTCGACTTCACAGAACTGTTTCATTATCTCTGCCCAGAGCTCGCTTCCGAGAAAGCAAAGAAGTTTATGGTGTCAAGAGGTCTCTCCGAGGAGTTCGTCTTGAAGTTCAACGAAAAGAAAGAGGTAACTGAGATGTTCGCCAACATCGAGCGTATCTTCATCGACCAAAAGATGCAGAAGAATGCCGCCAAGTCTGCGTTCGATACATTGGACGAGGAAACTAAAGCCAGTATGCTTTCTGGTGGCGATGAGATTGAGAAAACGCTCAACGAGATTGAAACTAACAACTTAAAGAAGAAACAAAATGAAAAAGATTCCAAAACTTTACACAAAGAACAGTAAAGGTCGCTATCAGGAATACAAGATTCCTGACCTTGATATATCGAAGACGTTTTATCGTAAGATAAATGGAAAGTATGAGCCTGTTAGTATGCTCTCGTATAGTCCTCTAGAAGAGGGCGTATGGGTAGTCACTCGCGAAAGTTCGACAATCGAACATATCCGTGGCACTTATCTTCGTGAGAGCTTCCATCTTGACAAGGCTGCCGACATTGAGCGTTTTCCTCTGTCTAAGATGGGACACATCAAGAAGGTTGCAGAACGTATCATTGATGAGCTGAGACTTGGTAATACAGACACTAGAGTCATGACAAACAATGAACTTGTCAAGTTGGTTGTCGGGCTTGTCTATAAATACAATGAGGAGGTGTAACTATGGAAGATTTACCTGTAGGCGCAGAAATCGTCTTGAAGGTGGTTGAGACCAAGGAAGCTGATTGTAGCGGTTGTTTCTTTGATGAAATTGCAAACTGTATCAATATAGATATGTGTAATCGAATCAAGTGCGCATCAAATGAGCGAAAAGACGGAAAGAATGTTCAATTCAAAAGAGTAAAGTGATATGGAAGAAAAGATTAACATAGAGAAAATCCTAAAGGATAAGCCTGAGAAGACAGTCTTGTATGACGCAATGCGTGATATTAATGTATCTCTTTATGTTGTCGAAAAACGAAATGGGGAGACCAATATCTTCTGTGATGGTATGGAGAAGTTTAAAGGATGTAGTTTTGTGTATTCTGATACAGGAGCAGATTCTATATTCCGCAAAGGAATGCAAATTCTTAAACCATCCAAGGAAATGCAAGACTGGGAAAAGTTCTCGTGGAAGAGGGGTGATGTACTTATCAGTGATTGTGGATTTGTGTGCATCTTCAAAGAATGGGCATCTGATGACTATACTAAATTCAACGGATGTTATTTTGATGGTATGCCAAATGCAGAAACGGCTAAGTATAGCAAGTTAGATAACAATACTGCCTATGGTTATATCAGAGAGATTGAGAATAGATGTGGCGGTAAGTTAAACCTTGAAACTTTGGAGATTGAAAAACAGAATGAGTTCAAGGATGGAGATATAGTAACACAAGGTGTTCTTAAAGGTGTTAATGTTTGTATTATAAAAAATTGTATAGATAAAATTGATAATAAATATAATTATTATGCAAGATATAATACCCAAGATAAAGAGATAAACTATGATGACTGGTCTTATATCTCTCCTTTTGCTAAATTTGCAACAGACTCTGAGAAGCAGCAACTCTTTGAGGCTCTAGCAAAGGAAGGAAAACACTGGGATGCTGAGAAGAAACAGATTGTTGATTTGAAGCCCAAGTATGAGTTTAAGCCTATGGACTTGTGTTTGATGAAATACATAGGGAAATACAACAATAGAGGGTGGGAATTGTGCCAATATGCTTATACAGAACATCGTGTATCATCAAGTGGTGAACAACGTGACTTCTATCATGCAGTAGGAGGCGAAATATACGCAGAGTGTATTCCTTATAAAGGCAACGAGCATCTTTTAGGTACAAAAAAATCTAAATAAAACATAACTTCCACGACACAGAATGAGCGAAAGTAAGTTAAGGCTTTATGCCCATATACCTTCTTAGCCCCAGCACAATACTGGTCGTGGAGGTCTTTATAAAACTTAAAAATATGATAGACGATAAGAAAATAGAAACTGCAAAGGAAGAAATCTACGAGGATAAATTCCTTGGCTGCGGTGAAATGGTAGAAGCCTTCGAAGATGAAGATGAAATGGAAATGTTCGACAAAGAGGACATCAAAGAAGCTATTGGATTAGGTGCTGAGTGGGCTATCAATGAGTTATTAAAGGATTTGCTTCATCCTGCTAGCGAAGTTCCTAGAAATGACAATGGTAAGATTCTCGCATTCTCAAAAGAAATCGGTTATAGAAAACTCTACGATATGAACGCTATGCTCGATGAAACCGATTGCTACACATATCAAGATATGTGGGAGAACGAAGTAAATAAATATCGTTTGTCTGATTGGATATTCGTAGAAGAGTTGTTTAACTTAATTATCAAAGGAGGCAAACAATGAAAGAGCTTAAAGATTTGATTGCTGGCGATGATGTGCTAGTTGTAGGTAGGTATCGCAGATGTATCGCCAAAATTGATAAAGTAACAAAGACTCAAATTGTTGTTGATAACGCTAGATTTAGAAGAGATTCGGGCTGGCAATGCGGTAGTGATAGATGGAATGTTAGAAAAATATCTGTTCCTACAGAAAAGGATATATCAGATGTTGAAGAAGAGAATCTTCGTAAGGCTCTCATCTACGTTATCAGTTCTTCTGATTTTGAACGTTTATCAACAGATAAGTTAAAACAAGTGTACAATATTGTAAAAGGCAAAGAAAAATGAAAAAGAATAAACACTCATTAAAGATAAGTCGTAGTTTCTTTGGTGATACTACCCTTGATGGATATCCAATAGCAACATATTCTAATGATGAATTGAAGATTCTAAAGAACCTGCTAACAAAGGTTTTGGGTGAAGTAAATGAATATATAAAAGACCAGGCGTATGAAAGAGTTTAAAGTTGGAGAACGATTTATTATTCCAGATGGCGATGATGGATATTTGATTGAAGTTCAAGAACGAGACCGCCATTCTTTATGTGATGGATGTTTTTTTGATGATTTTACCTGTATAAATATAGGATATGGATATTGTGATTTTGAGAGACGCTCAGACCATAAAAATGTAATCTTTAAAGAAGTTAAGGAAGTAAAGGAGTAAAGCGTATGAAACATAAGTTGAGAATGATATGGCGAATCCTCCGTGACAGACAGGTTGTAGTAATAACCGAAGACCACGGAAGAATGTACTATAATTGGGATACAAGAAGTCTTGAAGATGTTTGCCAAATGTGTCACAAAGTACACGATATGGCTTATATGATGGATAATAAAAAGTAAATCGTATGAATATAGAATACATTCCAGGAGATTTGGTGATGGTAAATGAGTCAGCACTTCGATTTGCTAAAGATAAAATATTTAAAGTAATATCTTCATTGAGTGGTGGCTTTGTTAAGGTAGTCATGTTAAATGATAGTAGTACAACATACTCTATTAGTAATAATGCTGTTCGTCCGATTCCTCTCACTCCAGAGATTCTAGAGAAGAATGGATGGGAACATAAGTACGATATATATTTCAAGGAATTTCCACACCGAATACTTGCAATCATGGATGAGAATGCATATATAATCAATGAATGTTGTTCGATGTTTCTTTGTCCAGCCAAGTTTGTTCCACAACTCCAGCACCTTCTCTTCGGTCTAGGACTTAACTCAGAAATGGAGGTGTAGGTATGAATATAATTACATTTGGTAAATATAAAGGTATGCCAGTTACAAGGGTTCTTAGAATTGCCCCAAGTTACTTTGGATGGTGCAAGAACAATGTTCGTGGGTTCAAATTCTCTAAAAGAGATTACGAAATATACTTAGGATGGCTATCATTACAGCAAAATCATTTGCAATTCACGGGATATTCTGACGACATGGGTAATATTAGATTCCTTTTTAGAAAAGTGGAAGAAGGTAAGTTTAATGCTTACCCTGATACAGAATATCTTACTAAAGAAACGTGTGGTGAATATCTAAAAAGTACAAAAGAACATTATTTTAGCAAACGTGTTTAACGCCTTCGGGCATAAATAGATAGAATATGAGTAAAAATGTAATCATATTGTACAAGGGATTCGACAAGAATATGCAATGCCGTGGATTCCAGTACGAAGTTGGAAAAGAGTATGAAATGGACGGAGAAATCAAGTGTTGTAACCGAGGTTTCCACGCTTGCAAGTCTCCAATGGAAGTGTGGGACTACTACGATATGCTTAACTCTCGCTATGCAGAGGTAGAACAGTCTGGTAAGATTGACGAAGAAGAAAATTCAACAAAGGTATGTTCTTCACACATCAAGATTAAGGCTGAGTTGAAGCTGGCAGACATCATTAATATCGGTGTCGAGTGGCTGAAAGATGTTACCTCACCATCAAAGGTTAAGACGGATGGAGTATTGAACGACAACGGAGATAGAAAGAAACAGATTGGTTCAAGCGGTTACTCTGCTCAGATTGGTTCAAGCGGTTACTCTGCTAA